>Ga0153938_1000072_pt1 | contig 33819 bp, 24 predicted proteins | sample TSNY022MetaG_FD_104740 | JGI IMG/M metagenome (GOLD analysis project Ga0153938, IMG submission 104740) | Attine ant fungus gardens microbial communities from New Jersey, USA - TSNJ022 MetaG | ecosystem: Host-associated > Fungi > Mycelium > Unclassified | place: USA:New Jersey: Brendan T. Byrne... | reverse complement strand
CACATGCGAAAGAAGGTGTGGATTTTATGACTATTCATGCAGGTCTGAACAGACGTGTTCTTGAATGTTTCAAAAGGGAAAAACGCTTAACAAATATCGTTTCCAGAGGCGGGTCGCTTTTGTTTGCGTGGATGGAGATGACCGGCAATGAGAATCCTTTCTATGAGTATTATGATGATGTATTGGAGATTCTCAGAAAATACGATGTGACAATAAGTCTGGGGGATGCTTTGCGGCCGGGATCCATTGCGGATAGTTCGGACGCAGCGCAGATAAGCGAGCTGATTGAGCTTGGAAATCTTACAAAACGCGCCTGGAACAAGGATGTTCAGGTTTTGATTGAGGGGCCGGGTCATATGGCTATGAATGAGATAGCAGCAAACATGATCCTGCAAAAAAGGCTTTGCCACAATGCACCGTTTTATGTATTGGGCCCGCTTGTAACGGATATTGCGCCGGGATATGATCACATCACTTCCGCTATCGGCGGCGCCATCGCCGCTGCTAATGGAGCAGACTTTTTATGCTATGTAACTCCTGCGGAGCATCTGCGTTTACCCGACTTAGGTGACGTAAGAGAAGGCATTGTAGCAAGCAGAATCGCAGCGCATGCAGCTGATATTGCAAAAGGAATTCCTTGCGCCAGGGATATCGATAATAAAATGAGTGAAGCCAGGCGCAGGATTGATTGGGATGAGATGTTCAAATACGCAATTGATGGGGAAAAAGCAAGGGAATATTATGAAAGTGCTCCTCCGGCAGACAAACATACCTGCTCTATGTGTGGGAAAATGTGTGCCATGCGAACTATGAATCAAATCCTGGAAGGCGAAAAAGTTGAATTTTCCTAGCATTCCAGAATCGGTATTGGGCAACATAAAAATCCAGGACGGATTCCATCAAATGCATTTGGATTTACTCTTGAATATACCTTAGAGACATCCTTCTCTTTTAACCATTATCAAAGGTACACCTTTATTATTGAGCGGAAGGCTCTCTTAATTTGGAGCCTTCCATACCTCTTCAGTTTTTAGTCATAATAAAAGTATACATAATACGCTCTTTTTGAATTATCTTTGCTGATCAAAATAATTGCATCCTGGCCATAAGCGTTATAATCGTCCCATTCCTCATCTTCCGGATGAATCATCTTCCAACTACTGCCTGCTTGAATCACAGGAGTGATGGTATTCAAAACAGAAATATTGGAAGCATAAATTTCAATATCTGAATTGTAAATATAATAATCTTCCAACAGACCGTCGCTATCAATCATTCCACTAATGGTAAGGGCTGGATTATCCTGTATATAATAATAAAGATAATAATACCTGTAGTTATCTTCATTGTCCCTATCATAGACAATGATGTCAGCCCAACGACTTCCCTGATCTTCTATCTCATATGCGATATTGCCAAAGGTCTGCAGCTGGAATGTATTATCCAGTCTGCCATTGCTACCATACACTACAATTTCTCGCTTGTTATGATCTATTGTAACACTATAAATTTCATTATAATCATCTGAAAATCCAGTTATCAGAAGCGGATTTCGATCCTGCTCATATGAAACATAATACTTCTTACTGAGACTCCTCCAAGTAACTGTAATCTCTTTTACATAGCCTGTCTCGGTACTGTTTGTAATTATATACGAAGCCTCCGAATCAACTGATGCTTCAAACTGACTGCTCAATCTTTCATTGATTCCCCTCAATTCTACGTATCCTACACTTCCCCAATGGTAAATGTACTGGTCGGTCAGGATATTGTCATTATCTGATATTCCCAGAATCCTGAGTTTACTGTCATCCAAGAAATATCTGACATACCATTTCCTTATTAAACCAGAGCTTGTCGTAATTGTCACCAGTTTTACATAGCCGTCTATAGAGGTATTCTCAATCTTCACTTGTGAGGATGAATCCGCGCAGGTCACCTGGATCGTTCCCAGTTCCTCCTCAAAGCCGTAAATAGTAATCTCATTATCATTTTTATACCAATTCTCAACGGCATTACCTGTAATTTCATAAATTGCAAATTCATCTCTTGTTTTTTCATATAGTTGTTCCAGCTTGGTAATGGCTGCCGAAAGCTCTTCTTCGCTCTGTGAGTTTCTATATATGGCTCTGGCTGCTTCAATTTCCTGCATTACCCTTGTCTTTTCTGTTCCTACTTCCACATCAGACATATAATTTCCCATATCATTAATCAATTCTAGCAGTCTATTCTTATAAATATTAACCGGGTTCAATCCGATTTCTGATGTTGAGCCATTCCAATTCGTGATTTCATTTACCGGTGTAATGACTCCTGTGACGGCATTGTACTTGCAAACAGCCCACAAGGTTCCCTGCTTATTCTGCGGTACATAGAATGTCTGACGCAACGTATTTCCTTCGAACACCTGCACAAATGCCTGGGATTTGGATAATTCATAACTATTACTGCTTCCGCTGTTACTAAAGTCATGAACATAAAAACGATATTCGCCCTTTGTTCTGCCATAAACTGTCGTGGTTTCCGGACCTTCCCAGCTTGTGTCATCAACATCCAGGAACGCACCGACCTCTTCATTTTCATTGTAATAGTATCTATTACCATAGTACGTATGGAATTCGGAAGCTCCGTCCGACGTCGGTCCACATAAATGGGAATCCAGATCACTGGGAGCACCAGATTCTTCATTTCCCCACCTCAATACAAAGCGGAATTGTCCCTGTTGCACTGTTTGACTGGCAACGGAATCCTGATTGGAGGTTTCCCTGCCCGGCAGTACGATTACATTAAATCCACTCGTGATAACTTCTGTCTTATCTGTGCCCTTGGTACTCAGGATTTGTATTGTATAGTTGCCGGGTTTGAGGTTATCAAAATAATAATTACCATATTCATCCGTAAATATTTCTTGTAAATAAGTACCTGAAAGATTATTATTGCCTGCTCTGATTCGCAGCCTTACCTGGAATTCAATCGGATCTCCTGTTGCAGCATTAATGATCGTTCCGGAAATGCTTCCTGTGTCCTGATCCTCATTTGAAATAAATCTGCTTAGTTCATTGGGATACAATTCCCTATTCACGCTGGTGATCACTAATGTCTGAATGATATCATGATATCCTGTCTTTCTAATTAACATAATGTAATTTCCAATTGTTACCGAATCCATGGAATACATGCCAAAGCTATCGGAAATCCCTTGTTTTACTCCTCTTAAATATGCATCCAGGCTAGCTAAATTCAGATTGTTTTTGTATGGTATCAGATAAATATCTGCTTCTTGAATCGCTGCACCGGTTTCTGCATCCTGCAAAATTCCTTCCAGTGTTACGTTTTTGGTTGCATTACCATTATTATCAGCTACGATTATTTCTTCTTCCTCGGTACTCTCTACATATACTGGAATACTGCCCAAGCCACTGACATCCGGAATGTTTTGCTCTATGTCAACAGTTACTTTGGATTCTTCTGCTCCCGCATTCAGAACAATTTGTAAGCGCCTGCGTGCTCTTACATGTACCTTTTGATTGGATACCAATCTTGCATTAGAAGCATTTCCGGTTGCTTCTACCGGAATTTGATCCGGATCCTGAGCACCCCCTGTAATTTCTACAGTTGCACTAGTGTCAATCTGTAATGACAATATCTTGCCATCATTTTCAATATTCGTATTATTTACACCGTTTTCTATAACAATATTCACCTGAGCTGTCATGTCGACTTCTATTGTCCCTTCTGTGGAACGGCTATAAATACTGTTTGTGCTTTTCTCCAAATACCTTCCGGTTCTAATGTTTTGCGCGATAACCTTGGAAAATTTTGCATTGTTTTCTACCGTTGCATTTGGTGCATCAATAATAAGTTCTGTCTGTTCATAATTTCCTTGTGGAATCGTGAATCGTATAGCTCCTGAAGTAACCAGAGTCAATATACTCGGATTCTGCTTTAATGCTTCTAATAATTGCTCCTGGGAATCAACACGGATTATTGAAGGAACCTGTACCTGACAATTGGCTGTTTTGTTCCCATCTTTCGTTGTCGCCGTAATCGTTGCATTTCCCCACTGAAGAGCCCGCACCTTTCCCTGTGCATCCACAGTAGCAATCTTTGTATTACTGCTTTTCCATGTAACCCCTTTATTTGATGCATTTTCCGGTAAAACAGTTGCCTTTAATACCGCACTGTTGCCCTTCTCTACTGTAACCTTAGCCTGGCTCATGTTTACGGAAGAAACCGAAATCTTCTGGGTTACGCGAACTTTGATATAAGCAGACTTTTTGCTTCCGTCTGCAGCCGTAACCTTAATTCTTGTACTGCCTCCCTTAATCCCTTTAACCAATCCCTTGGCAGACACGGTGGCTATTTTAGTATTCTCACTCTTATATGTAAGGCTCTTATTACTTGCATTTTTCGGTTTAACGCCTGCTTGTGCCTGCTTGGTCGCACCGGCTGCCAGTGTGATCTCCTTTTTTGAAAGGGTCACTTTGGTAACGGGGGTGCCTACGATCACCTTACAGACAGCTTTTTTCTTCGTTCCCTTTACTGTTGCCGTAATGTTTGTCTTTCCCACCTTTACAGCCTTTACTACACCTTTACTGTTAACTGTGGCGACCTTTGTATTCGCCGACTTCCATGTAATTTGCTTCTTCACTTTCTTTGGTGTCACAGTAGCCTTTAATGTTACCTGTTTCCCTTTTTTCAAGGTAATTGTCTTGTAATTCAATGTTACTTTCTTGACACTGGCAGTTTTCTTGGCCGCATGCACTGGTACTGAAAATAAACATAAAATTGCTATTACTACTATGGCTGTTCGCATGATCCACTTTTTGTTTCTCTTCATAGTTAAATTCCTCCAATTTGATTATTCAACTGTTTTCTTTTCCGCCAAAACTTCTCAGTTCTCTACAATTGCCACCCTCTTTCATTAGCCTTATCTACTTCAATTACTTTTTTTCAAAGGAATTTCCTTCGAATATTTACTCCATATTCTTACGCCGTCTTTTTCATAGTAACTTCTAATCTTGAAACAGCACTTTTGGTAATTTGCGTAAGGGGTTAATTGAATTATACAGTTGTTTTGTTTTCCGCTGATACGCTTAATCTCTCGATAACTGCCATTATCCAGTTTGATATAGATGGCTACTTTTTCGCCTTCCTTCTGCTTCTCCCAAACCAGTTTGATTTGCTTTGGCAATGCATGCTCCTAATTTTCCATGAAATATTCATAAACTGTCCTGGACATGGCGGCAATATTTTCCACCGCATTGATTTCATCGTAGACATCACCTATCATTACACACAATATATAGGCATGTGTTTCATCCAGTTGAACAATTGCTGCATCATTCTGCGTATCATTAAGCTCTCCTGTTTTGTTGGCCACTGACACTGCTGAATCAATTCCCTGTGGGATCTTACTTCTTCGCTCCTGTTGTTTGAGTAAACTATACATCTTTTCTGAATATACCGAATTAACACAAGTACCCCGGTATATTTGCTCCAGTATCTTTCCGCAGTCTTTTGTAGAGGTATAATTTTCTCCCGGTGCCGGCTCAGTGCGCATATCCTGCACATCCCGATTCATTTCTGTATCTACATATCCGTTCGTTCGGATGTAATGGTTTGTCACCTCACTGCCTTCGAACCAATCCACTTTGCTGTCACTTAAACGTCTGACCAATTCATTCGTTGACTCGTTATCACTAACCGTTATCATCTTACGAAGCAACTCATCAACCTCGGCAGTCTCCTGTAGATTACCAGTGTCTATTTGATCATACACGGAAGCAAGCACATACAGTTTGATTAAACTGGCCGCCTTCTGTTTTGCATCCGCATTTATTTCCACCCTCTGACCGGTATAAAGATCTTGCACATAGATACTGATTGTTCCTTGGTATTCTTCGATTTGTTCTTCCAGTCTGGTAAAAGTACTTCTATTATTGAATTTCCATTTACTTCCCATCTTGCTTCCGTTTCTGTTTCCGTTTCGAAAGCTTGTACTTCCTCTTCCATGTCTTTTGGCGTTTTATCAATCATCTTTCCTTCATATGCAGTTTCCGTATCCGCCCTTGCTTCTGTTGCTTTGTTTCTTCCATTCAAAACGAAAATAGCTCCAAAAAACACTATTATTGCTAAACAGGTTCCCATAATAATTAGAAGAAACACTTTCCAAGTCTGTGGTGACGTATTCGGACTGGGATTGATATTAGTATCCGCATTTGGTGCCTTTGTTAAAAATAACTCTTTATATAGTTCATCCATATTTTGTATACGCTTTTCTCTATGAACATTTAACCCCCTCAATAACGCTGACTCTACCTCCGGGGAAATCTGCGGCTGAAACTTCCTGATTGGCTCTAGCGTATCCTGGTATATCCTGTCCATAGCATCCGGCGGTATTTGCCCTGTGATACAGTGATACATTGTGGCACATAACGCATATACATCTGTCCATGGACCTTGCTTGCCCTGTGAACCATATTGTTCTGGCGGTGAATATCCGTGTTTCACCACGATTGACAAACTCTGATCACCTAGCGTAACATACTCTCTGGCTCCCCCGAAATCCAGAACCTTAATATGTCTGTTATGCGTGATCATAATGTTGTCTGGACTGATATCTCTATGAATCACCCCCAGCCTGTGTACTTCGCCTAAGGATTCTATCACGGAATTCATTTTATTAAGCGTTTCTTCTGCGGTGATACAGCCGCCTCTACTTTTCAGATATTCTTTCAGCGTCATTCCGTCTATATATTCCATCACGATATAGGCTGTCATATTTTCTTTGAAAAAATCCTGGACGCCGACGATTTCCGGAAAACTATTGCATTTTGCTAATGTCCTGGCTTCATTGATAAATTTTTCCCGTCCAACTTCAAATGCATCCTTTTTGTCGCCTGTATAGGCATGAACCATGCCGTTCCCACTGAGGTCACGCGTAGCACACCCACTGGGATAATACTCTTTGATGGCCACACGCATCTCCAGATTCAAATCCATCCCTATGTAGGTGATCCCAAATCCTCCTTCTCCAATTGCCTTTCCAACAAGATATTTTCCGTTTAAGATCGAAAATATTGGAAGATGGTGTTCCTGAATTGGTTGTTCCGCAAAAAAGCCACAATGCTCACATCTGGAATCTGTCTGCGCCTTTTCCCTCATGCAATTTTTACATAAATTTTCAACTTTCATTTGATTCCTCCACACAAACATTTGATTCCTATGTACTACTTACAGCCAGTGCTTCAAGGTGTTTTTTATGAGTACAGGTCTTATAATCACTCGTATTTTTCCAATAGTTTGACATTTGCCTGCTCTATATCTGACAAGTGGCTGAACATCACATCATCCGGTTCATAAATTCCACAATACCAGGTTTTGGAATTAAAATATTCCTGTATGGATTGATCCCTGAATTTACGTCCATATCTCGCAAATATCTCATTTTTTGCAAGTGTAGCTTCGTTTCTTGACAGGTGGGATACATCGCCACCTGACAGGTATCGGCTGCTACTATCTGCTAAAATATAATCAGAAGAAGGTGTAACGACGATAGTCGTTGGATTTTGCTGACTTTTTTGACTGTCTTGATTCTCTTTTATTTGCCTTGCGTCAGCTTCTGCTTTCACAGCATTCGCATAGTTCCGATAATTGTCTAATTCCAGGATTGCCTGTTTATAATTTCCATCCTTTAGATATGTACTAACTCTGTCATTATGGGCGGTCAGCGTTTCGTTTTCGGTGGCACTGGCTTTTGAAGTATCGATTCTGATAATTTCATACCTGTAGTCTTCTACCTGCCTTTTATTATCCTCTAGGATTTCTGCTTCAAGATTATTATATTTCGTTTCCAGACTTGCATACTGTTCCGCGTCTTCATTTGCAATCGCCTGGTCTACCAATCTATTTACATCGTCTATTCTGACCTGATACGGTCTGTCAATCGAATATTTGTAAAACCTGTTTTCATATTCATTTTTCAAGTCTGTCAGGCTTTGCATTGTATTGTCCCTGTCAGAAGTTTCTTCTTGTTCTTCACTGATATTTTTTTCCTGAATTTCTGATTCAGGATCTTTTCCTGATCCATCACTCAAAAACCAGAAACCAATTATACCGGCCAGGCATAAGACGATAACGAAAGACAGGATGCCCGTCAAAATCAATATGGTACTATTACCATTTTTTTGATTTTTGTCTTCATACATATGAATCCCCTGATTCATGGGATTTCCACATCTAACGCATTGGGTGCATTGAGATACATTTTCTGTTCCACATCTTGAGCAACGCATATGATCCACCTTTCTTTCTTTGTTTTTTATCTGCTCCCTTTTGCCTGCTGTACTACCCATTTCCCACGACAGACAAAAGGCAACAGGGAGCTGTCGCCCATTGCTCCCTATATGCCATGTGCAGCAGCTCTGTTTGCTATTATTATCTAAATATATTTTTAATGAATCCTTTTATGGTGACTTTTTTGCCGGTAACGTTTCGCATCACTTTATCCAGTGTGTATGAGGTGTACTGCAGAAATACTTTTTTGCCGTCCTTGTTTTTATAAGCTCTGACTTTGTAGTAGTAAACCTTGGATTCTTTTACGGAAGAATCGTTGTATGCCAGTACGCCATCACTCTTAACACTCTTGACCTGTTTGTAACCAAAGAAGCGGTTTGTGCTTCTGTAGATAAGGTAACCGTCTGCCCCATTTGCTTTTTTCCATCTGACATTGATGCTCACACATGCCGTAGTGCTGTTTTTCTTAGGAATCTTTACCCCTTTCGGTCCAGCTGCCTCTGCGCTAAGCGAAGTTGTCATTGTCAGTACCATTGCCATCATCAATAATACCATCTTTCTGACCATTTTCTTTCCCGTTGCTTTCCATGTCCTTGTCATAACTATTTCCTCCTGTTTTTTTCAAATGTATTTTCTTTGTTATGAGCCTATAATATATCACCATTTGAACAAAAACTTAATTTGACATTTTTAACATGTTTTTCGTTATTTTTAGCAATCGTTTCTATGGTATCGTTACAATAGTACCGCATTTGGGGCATACATCTATGCCATACAACACGATTGTCCCACACTTTTTACACACCGAAGGTTCTCCTTTTCCAATCATGTCATAGGGCGAACCGCTTCCTTGCGGCTCTATTGGCTGGATCTGAACCGAATAGGGATCACCTTTACGATAAACTGTCTTATCATCTTCCCGCTGCGGCGGATACGCTGTTCCGCCCTCGGACATTCCTCCATTGGGAACATAAATCGGCCCTGTCTGAATGCCCTTAGGATTGTCTCCATACAGATTGCTTCCCGGCTGGCTGTCTGTAGCCATGAGTACCAGCATCCAGATGATGCCTGCTAACGGTATAAAGATAATCAGGTACCAGACTCCGCTTTTCCCGGAATCATGCAGCCTCCTTACAGTCACGGCCAATCCCGGTATAAAAGTAATCAAGCTATACAAAATTCCTAAGCCCATTATGATAAAAGAAATAACCGGAACGATTGTCAAAGAGATACCAAACCCTCCGACTCCCAATACGTTCACAACTAATGGCAGAATTACCATCCTTATCACAGCCGACGCACATCCTATCACAATATTTCCAAGGTAAAACATCCAGTATTCCGTTCTGCGGGCTCTTCCGCTAAATACCGCAAACTTCTTAAAGCACCCAATATACCACTTCATAATCTTCCTCCGTATGCCCTCTCTTTTGCTATTCCACTACCCAATTAGCATCTCCATTTTCTACCTGCCAGTCAGGTTCTTCTCCACCCGCATTTTGGCCACCTGAACTTCCCCCGGACGGTGTTGATGTTTCCGGTTTTGATCCTATACTGATGCCGATCGTTATACTGCTTCCTTCTGCTGCATTCTTTCCCGCCTCAAGACTCTGACTGACTACAGAACCCGATTCTACAGAAGAACTATATGTATTTTTCGTAGTTACCATAAGATTCAATGCCTCAAGCGCCGTTATTGCATCCTCTTTTTTCATATAGAGCACATCCGGAACTTTTACCATTTTCGGTCCCTGGCTGATGACTAGCTCAATGGCAGCATTGGTTCGTACCTTCGTTCCCGGTTGTAAACTCTGTTCCATAATCTGCCCTTCCGGTATTTCCGCGCTATAGCGTTTCTCAATATTACCCAACGGATAGGTAAAACCTGCTGTTTTCTTTAGTGCTTCTAAAATAGCAGTTGCTTCTTGTTTCGTTTTTCCTATTAGATCCGGAACTTCAAGAATGGCTGTTTCCTCTTCTAAGCGTCCCAGTGAAACGGAGATGCTGACCTCGCTGCCTGGTGTGAGTTTTTCACCTGCGGCAATACTTTGCTCATAGACACGTCCCTTCTCCACCATATCATTGTATTCATATGTAATATCTTTTTCCTGAATCATCAGTCCCTGGGATTCGATTACAGACAGCGCTTCCTCATGCAGCAAGGATTCCAGATCCGGCATCATCACTTCCTGTGTCCCCCCGCTCATGGTTACTTCAACCTTTTCCCCTTTATGAATCACCCTTCCGGCTTCCGGATCCTGGGATATGATTTTGTTGTAGGGTACGGTTGTACTGTAATTCTTCCCAATGATGACAAGGTTACAGACATCCTTAAGGCTTTTTTGAGCCTCCTCATAGCTCATTCCCGTTATATCCGTTAAGTAAACTTCTCCTTCTTTTAGTTCAGATTCCTGTATCTGGTTCCAAGAGAATGCAGAAATGGTGCTTCGCATAACCATCCCAACCAACAGCACGCCTGCCACTGCAGCTGCCGACAACAATATCTTCGTTCGTCTGGATAGCTTCATTGGTTCACCCTTGTCAGCAATGACCACAAATCTTTCTACCAAATCACTTTCCAATGCCTGCCGGAATTCTTCCGCTGACTGTATCCTGTCTTTTTTGCGTACATTCAGGGCATTCATCAGCGCATTTTCAATACTTTCGGAAATTTCTATCCCCATTTCAGACGGCGGCTTCACCTGGTCATCTATCATTCTTTCAATCGACTCCTGGGGTCTGATTCCGGTAATCATACGATAAAGGGAGGCTGCCGCACCATAGACATCCGTCCATGGTCCCTGTTCTCCTTTACTCCGATACTGCTCCTCCGGCGCATACCCTGGTTTTAAAATAACCGAGAGACTACGGGAATGTGTATTCACCGCATAACGTGCGGCACCAAAGTCCAACAGACGGATTTCATCCTGTTGGGTAATAAAGATATTATCCGGTGAAATGTCTCTGTGAATAATTCCCTCTCTATGTACGGCTTCCAATCCGCAAAGAACTGATTTGACGATCTGAATCGCTGATTCGCTGGAAAATGCCCTGTTTCCTTTTAACAGTTCCTTCACTGTCTGCCCATACAGAAATTCCATCACGATATATCCCGTGTCGTTCTCTAGAAAATAATCGTATATATCTACGATTTCCGCTATATTATGAAACCTGGCAAGTTTTCTGGCTTCCGATACAAAGCTTTTCAGACCGATCTGAAACTGTTCCTCCTGGTCTCCTGAAAAAGCAGTCAGCTTCGTTTCTCCCAGTACTCTGGTTGCAAAATCACTTGGAAGATATTCCTTGATTGCTACTTTGCGGTTCAGGTCTGTATCCCATCCCACATAAGTGACCCCGAAACCACCATATCCAAGAACCTTGCCAACTATATATTTTTGGTTGAGTACGGTACCCGGAATCAGATAGTATGCTTCTTTTACACTTTCTCCGACAACGTAGCCGCAGTGAGGGCAAATATCTATCTTTTCTCCGACTTCCTTCATACACCCCATGCATCGAATCATTTGTTTTCTATCCTTTCCTGATACTGATTTTATTTTACACTTAGCTTTCTGATATTTGAATCTTTGCTGTAGATGACAGTACCATCTGCTGTATATCCCATCTTGACTATAATCTGGTACGCCTGCATCGGTGAAAATTCCTTCAGAGGAATGCGCAGCACTTTTTTCTTAGCATTGACCTTTTTCCATAATTTGTATTTACCGCTTCCTTCCTTTATATAAATGTAAGCAGTTTTTGCATTTTTAACCATCTCCCATGTCAATACAGCATTGGGTTTTTGAATCTTAAGATCAATCTTTGTGTTTTTCAGATTGCCTTTTATGTATTTTGAAGCTGTATTGGAGTACTTGCTGAACACATTAAACTTATTATACGCCCTCACTTTGTAATAACAGGTACGCCCTGATTTTGCCTTATTGTCTGTAAATGTAAGCTTTTTCGTCTTGCCTATTCTTGTGTATCCTTTGGACTTGCTCGTGCTTCTGTAAATTTCATAACCAGTGGCACCCGTCACCTTTTTCCATGAAATCCTGCAACTTAGTGCACCTGTTATCTTTACAGACGATTTTGAGTTTCGTTTGGCAAAGTCCGCATTTTCAATGTCATCATTGGAAGTCCATCTGGCATAAAGGGTTACATTCGCTTCCCGGTTCATAACGGTAGTGGCCGTCACTTTTGTCCCTCCCGTCCTGGCTGTATACCATCCGGCAAAGGTGTATCCCTTTCTGGTCGGAACCGGAAGTGTTCCATACCTGCTTCCGTAGGTTATGGTTTCTCCCAGGCTTGCACAAGTGCCGCCATTGGCGTTATAATACACTTGGAGGACAAGAGGTTCCCAGTGTGCATACAGTGTTTGATCTGCTGATATTTCTACATCCGCAGAAGCTGATATTGCCGTACCTCCGATTGGTGATATAAACCAGCCTTCAAAACTATATCCCTTTCTGGTCGGAACCGGTAATTCACCATACGTTCCATTGTATTGAACCGTCTTGCTGGCTATAGGGCAACTGCCTCCATTCGCGTGAAAAGATATATTGTATTCTGTCTTTAAAAATGTCACCGTAAAGAACGCGTCATAAAGTGAGCGACCATCGCTCCCATCTGCCAGGAATAAGGAAGAGGCAAATAAGTATTCTTTGGTTTGGAATATGGAACCCAAATTACTTAGCCTCCATCTCACCGTAATACTTCCACCATCCAGATAGGTCCTGGCCAGTTCCATCCATCCCTGATCCTCGTCATAATAAGCCAGATCTCCGATATATTTCCGTGACCCTTCTACATAGGGATCCGTCGTCACAAATTCAATGTTAAGGTCAAGTGCTTCTTCAATCACGCACGTATAGTCTTCGTATTCCGGATTCACCTGATACTCGGCTTCATACGCACTGATCTCTCTCGCCTGTGGCTCATTTGCATATGAAGCTTCTTCTATGTATGGCAATTCTTCTTTACCTGCCGCATCTTCTGCATATGCCGTAAAACCGCTAACCGACATCATGAAAATGAACGCTGCTAATAGGATTTCTTTTTTCATATTCTCACCTCTACAACCCTGTATAATATGCTTCCTTGATTGTTCTTCCATCTTCGTCTACCGCCAGTTTATCCAGATAGTCTCCCGCAAAGCTTAGATATCCTGTTAGTTTCACCTGTTTATACTGCTCCATTGCCTCTACTTGTACTGGAAGCCCCCTGAAGTTTCGCAAGTACATCTCATCTTGTAAGCTTTTATTCAAAAGAAAGGAAATGCAGATCATTCCGGCATCCTGCCTGTTTTCTGTACTATCCTTATTGATCCCATAACGTCCGGTAAAGACTGCTTCGATATTTCCGTCCTGATCTAATACCGGTGCTGCTGCAAATTCTTTAGAAGGCTTGGCCCAGACCGTCACATTCCTGACTTCATCAAAACAGGATAAATCCCCCGCAATCAAACGAACCGGGCTTTCTTCTTGTCCAAACTCCTTATATTCATCCATGACTGCCCTTTGTTTCTCATCCATATCCTGGATTTCTTGTGTCGTAATGGTATCGCTTAGCGATATTTCCTGTTCTTTATACTTTCCATCGTTTTGATAAAACATGGCTATCTGTATAGCGGTAGGCATTTCATAGCAGGATGCTTTCTTTTCTTTAAATCCCGTGAAATATGGGTATTCTTCCAGATCAATGGTATTTATAAGTTTCTCCATATTTCCACAGTAATTCTCAGCTTCTTTTTCCAGATAGTCTGTACAGAACACATCCGGGAGTGTTCCTGTGTCACATGCCTCCTGTATTTTTTCTTCATATTGATTTGCCGGCATTTCTGTGACGTCCAACGTAATATTGGGGCAGTTCTGTTCAAAACTTTTCTTCAAAAGTTCCGCAGCACCTCCGCCTTCCTGGGAATCTTCCTCTGAAACCAGCCATACGGAAAGAGTATCCTCTTTAATCTTATTCGTATGTAACTTATTTCGCCCCAGATAAGTCAATGTCCCTGCCGTAACACCCAGGATCATTACTGCCGAAGCGACAGCGACTATGCTGGCTCTGATGATTTTTCTAAACGGCTTCTTGTTCAATTCATCTTGTGGCGCTAAGACTTTTTTGTTTTTTATAATGCTCTTTTTAAATTCTGCCGCAGTCTGAAAACGAAGCTCCGGCTTTACCGCCATTGCTTTCATAATAATATTTTCCAGATTTTTATCAATTTCAATTCCCAGTTCTGAAGGTTTCTCGAGATCGTCTTCTACCGCCCGGTCGGAGCCTTCACTGGGACGTACTCCGGTAATCATCTCATACAATACTGCCCCTGCTGCATAGATATCCATAAAGGCACCCGGTTTATAGGTGGAACGATATTGCTCCGGTGGTGCATATCCAGCCTTGATCACGACGGAAAATGTCTTTTCCTGCTGCCCTTCCGGAAACCTTGCCGCTCCGAAGTCAAATAATTTTACACTTCCGTCATCTAACAAAAAAATATTATCGGGACTGATATCCTTGTGTATGATGTTGTGGCTGTGCACCTTTTCCAGCGCATTTAGAATGGGGATGATACAGGCAACTGCATCGTTTACCTCCATTTTCCCATTTTTTTTCAAAAATGTTTTCAGCAGGATGCCGTCAATATACTCCATAATGGTGTATGCCGTTCCGTTTGCTTCGAAAAAACGATAAACATGTATAATGTCCGGTTCCTTTGAAAATACAGCCATGTTTCTGGCTTCATCCAGAAAGCGCTCCATCTGGGTGTGGAATTCCGCTTCTTTTTCTCCTGAGAAGATTCCGACCTTTGTATCTCCTGCTGCCCGGTTTACCAGGCCGGAAGGATAGAATTCCTTGATCGCTACAACGATACTTAACGTCGCATCGAACGCTTTGTAGGTAATTCCAAAACCTCCAAAGCCAATGCAGGTTCCTATGATATAACGGTTGTCCAGAATCGTTCCCGGCGCCAGATAATATGCCTGCTGCGGAGGGGTTCCTTCTACGTAACCACAGTGGGAACACACTTCATATTCACCTTTGACTTCAAAACAATTCATACATAAGTTACTGGCCATGTTATTTCTTCTCCTTAATCTTCCTGTGTTGTATTAGGTATGTTTTTGTTCATTGGGAAATCATCCCCCACCTCCGAATCCAGGTCCTTGATTACCTTGATCAGATCCGCCACTGCTTCCACTACCACCAGAATTCCCTCCTCCTTGTGATCCAGACGGCTGTGACGGTTGTTCTGGCTTTTGTCCTATACTAACATATAGTGTGATCACACTGCCTTCGTCCGCTTCAGTGTCTCCTGCTGGACTTGTATAGGCGGCTGCACCACTTTCGACACTGCTATATGCATTATTAATATTCACCTGGAAACCTGCGTTTTCCAACTCGGCAATAGCTTCTTCCTTGGTCATGCCTTTGACATCGGGTACCACTATCTGTCTTGGTCCCTTACTCAGGATGACTCTGATCTCGACTCGGCTATTGTCCTGATTAAGCGGTTTTACTTTTTCCCCTGCTGTTGCTCCGATCTGACGAATAATGTATCCTGCCGAAACTTCTTTACTATATTCATCTTCCAGTTCATCCCTCACCAAAGCAAAAGTAATCTGGTTCTTATTTCCCTCTAACTGCTTCAATTCTTCTAATGCATTCGTTGCCTCATCCATTGTTTTTCTTGACAGGTCAGGTACATCCAAATTCGGTACTTCTTCATCGTAATCTCCCAAAGATACCTTTAAATTCACTTGGCTTCCCTGTTTTACTACCGGCATTTCTTTGTCTTCATCTTCGGACACTGGCTCTCCATCTTTCAACAGGGCTAATACGTACCCTTCCGGGAAGTCTTTACTTTCTTGTCCTGTGGTGTAAAACTCCTGAATCTCCTCTTCATTTAGATTCAAATTCCTTGTTTTTATTTCCTTTATGGCTCCCTTTTTTTTCTTTCCTTTCAGGCGAGGTAACATCACCTCTACCGTGCTTCCGCTAAGCGTCACCCAGACAATCTTATCCTCACCCACTGTATAGCCTGCCTCCGGATCCTGAACCACAATATAATCCTGTGAAAGTTCGCTGCATACCACGTCGCCAACTTCTATTTTCATTCCCAGTTCCCGAAGCTTTTCCTCTGCCTCCTTCCGTGATTTACCGCACAAATTTGGAACCCTGACACCATCCTCTGCTATGACAATAGGTTCTTCTGTCCGGTTGGAATTAAGGAAGAATGTAATCGCTACTGCTGAAATAGCGACACACCCTATGGCAACAGGTAATAAAACTTTCCAGATGCTTTTCTTTCTATCATTCTTTATCGGCTTGTTTTTCGCCACTTTCTTTGTCACCTTTTTAGTATGTAATTCTGTCTCAAATTGATACGGCGATGCAGTTCTGTCTTCTGCCAGGATCTGCAGGCTGTTCATCAGTGCATTTTCTCCGCCCTGCGGCATTTCAATACGGAGGGCTTTCGGGGGAACAAGAATATCCTGATGCAGACGCTCCCCTGCATCTTGGGGACGCACCCCGGTAACCATATGATATAATATTGCGGCGGTTGCATAGACATCCGTGTAGATTCCGATATTCCCCTTATTCCGATACTGTTCCTCCGCACTGTAACCACTTCGCACGACTGCAGAACGCGGAATTTTACTTCCAATCGTCTGATAACGATAACCCCCAGGTACGGTAATCTTGATCTGTCCATCCGCTGCAATCAGGATGCATTCTGGATGGATATCCTGATGTATCAATTGCAACCGATGCAGGGACGTAATACCTTCCAGCACGGCAAGTATTACCTGCCGTGCGGATTCATATGAAAAAATGTGTCCATTATTGATAAGCTCTTGAACGCTCTGTCCAAACAGGTGTTCTGTCACCAGATATCCTGTTGTATTCTCATAAAAGCAGTCATATACCGTAACGATGTTGGTCGTCATTTTACCTTGCTGTTTCAAAAGATTCCCAATTTCCTGAAAGGTCTGAAGTCCTCTCTGATACTGGTCTACTACCTCCTGAGATATACAGTTTAACTGGGAAATACCTACCTGACGTCTGGTAATGATCTCCGGTACATATTCCTGAATTGAAACCACTGTACTTTTTAACAGATCTCTTCCAATATACGTAACTAAGAACCCATCTGACTTCAACGCTTTTCCAACCAGATATCTGCCATTCTGCAACTGTGTCCCCGGAAGCAAATGAAAAGAACTTTTTACTCCTTCGCTCTGGGCATGACCGCAAAATGGACATGTTTCTTTATTTTCTCTGATCTTAGCCATACAATTCATGCAAAATTTCATGTTCGTTGACTCCTTCTTTTGAGAATTTTTAATTTGCCGCTGTCGATGTATTGCTTATATCACAATACTTTTTTTGACCTTTCCCTTTGGCACGGTAAGTTACTTTTATGTAAAATTTGGTCCCCTTTTTTACCCTATTGACACCAACGCTCATATAAGTAATCCCTTTCTGACTGGTTTGGGCAAATAGCTTGGCACTTGATTTCGTGTATACTTCAATTTTTTCAATCTCGCTGTCCAGTTTTCCCCATCGTAGTTCATACAGATTATCTTTCTTGCTGAGATTCACTGTAATTGCTGGTTTTGTTTTATGAGATACCACAGCAACTGATCCTGTTTTAAGAATTTTCTTCCCGGTCTTATAGCAAGCTTCTACTATAAAAACATACTGTGTGTTATTTTTTAACTTTTTACTTTTTTTAGTGATTCTTGTTTTCAGTGTCTTCTTGTTTTTAGGATTTTTTACTGAGGCAAGTTTTTTGTACTCACTATCTTTCTCACCCTTCTTTTTATAGGAAATCTGGTATTCTGTCGCCCCATCCACTGTATTCCAGCTAATTTCAGCTCCAGTTGCCCACTGATAACAGGAAACTTTTACATTTTTCTTTTTCAGCGTACCTACCCAAATTGCTTCTAAAGTTAAATCTTTATTGACTGTCAAAGTATCATCTTTTGTAATGACCGTACTTCCGTTTTTCCATCCGACAAATACATATCCTTTCCTTGTAGGGGTTTCTAGTTCACTGCCTTTGCATGTATGACCAGCGGCTACCTCTTTCACCTTATTCTTACATGTGCCACCTTTAGGGTTTAATGTTATTTTGTAAGTTTTGGGAACAACTATTAGTTGCCACTGAGCATATAATGTAATATTTTTATCAGGCTTATCTACTGACTCTACTTTTTTCCCACCAGAAATTTGGGTATACCAGCCAAGAAATGTATAATTTGCTCTTGTTGGCATCGGTAACTCTCCATAAGAAGCACTCGATTTGATAGGGCGTGTTGATTCATTACAACTTCCACCATTCGGGTTAAATGTTATTGTATACTCCACCTCTTCCCAGTGGGCGTACAATGTTTTATCTTCCGCAGGAATATTTTCTGGCAATATTTCTATTCCGCCTATCTCTTCATTAAACCAACCAAGGAATATATAGTTTTCTCTTGTTGGCATCGGTAACTCCCCATAAGAACCACCCGCATTGATAAGACGTGTTAATTCATTACAACTTCCGCCATTCGGGTTAAATGTTATTGTATACTCCACCTCTTCCCAGTGGGCGTACAATGTTTTATCTTCCGCAGGAATATTTTCTGACAATATTTCTATTCCGCCTACCTCTTCAGTAAACCAACCAAGAAATGTATAGTTTTCTCTTGTTGGCGTTGGTAACTCTCCATAAGAAGCACTCGCTTTGATAAGGCGTGTTGATTCATTACAACTTCCACCATTTGGGTTAAATGTTATTGTATACTCCATTTCCCACTGGGCGTACAATGTTATTCCATTTGCTTCAATATTAATTGTATCTTCCCCATTCACTATTTCATCGTTTTCATCAGTAGACCATCCTGTAAAGTTTGAATCTGTTATATCGGGTAATAGTCCTACTAACAGATCTTCATATGTATATATCTCTCCTCTGAGTATTGTTATATTATGGCTAATGGTCATCTGTTTTATTATAAACTGTATATTAAATTCTTTGCCCCAACGAGCATATAGTATACAATCACCCATTAAATCCACAAAGTCAGTTTCTTCAATTTTCACTCCATCTGTTCCCTCTGTATACCATCCAAGAAAATCCCAGTTCCCATCTTCAACCAATGGAAATTTACCGTACTTTTCTCCATATACGACATTTAATAGCTCGCCTACTGTTGTACCTTGATCCTCGAATGTCACTGTATATTTACACGCTCGCCAGTGTGCGTATATCGTTGTACCATTTGGTATGCACACCATATTCGCATCATTTATTCTTTCTTGTTTATCATCTGTTTCAATCCACCACCCATTAAACTCATATCCTGTTCTTTCCGGCTTATTATCTTCTGTTTCAATCCACTCTTCCAGCTCTAATTTTGTCAGGGTTTCGCCCTCTATTTCATTGATTTCGCAACTTTCCTGAAACGTTCCTCCCTTGGCATCTAATGTTACTTCAACAACATTCACATTATACTCATCCCCTAGATTTAGGTTGAATGTTATTGCAGTTATTGTTTGCGTCTCCTCCGTCGCCAATACCGACATCACAGAAATAACACCCAGTAACATCACGATCATGATTCCCCATATACTTTTCTTCATATTCTTCTCCTTTCTTTACCCGTTCCGGCACTCATTAACCACTATTCCCTGCATAAGCCTGATACACCCCATAAGATTCCCCATCCATTTCCACATTGTTACTGATTCGGATACTAACTTTATCCTCTACTTCCGCATGTATATTTTCTTCAATATACGTCACTCTATATTGCGTCAGATTTTCCATGTACTCACGGTAAGCCCTTGCATTCACCGGAAGGGAATCACCTCGTTTCAGGTACATTTCCCTTTGCGCCACATTCCCCAGCAGGTAATATAAAAACAGCATCCCTGTCTTCTGCCGGTTGTCATCTCCAGTCCTCTTAACCGCATAACAGTTATTGAAGGAACACAGTAATTTATCTTGTTCCACGACCGGCACAATCTGCAGTTCCACTGATTTTTCACCTTCACCACTAATCGTTGCATCCTGCACATCTTTCCAGCAGGAAACGCTGCCAATCACAGAGTTGAGCGGCTTGCCTCCCTTACTTAGTGCTTTGTAAGTCTTTTGGTTTGTTTTCTGTGAATCCACCCATTCGTATGAATTATTTTTTTCTGAAAGTTTCAGTTCACCCAGCTCTATCCTGTCTATCCCATTCCCCAGGTCTTCTTTGGTAACATTTCTATAATACGCAGCTAACTGAAACCCCGTCGGCACCTGATTATTCACTGGATACTGTTCCAGATATTGTTCTGTGAATAGGTAGGATACCGTATCCAACTTCTTAACAAGCTTTGTTAAGTCCAGGCACTGGTTGAAACGATCTGCCTCCATATAATCCGTACAATAGACATCCGGCAAGTCTTCGTCCGGTGTCTCTTCCAATTTCTTAGCATATTCCTCTTTCGGTACCGATGTAATCTGAAGGTTCACCTGTGGATAACGTTCTTCAAAACCTGCACGAATGCGGTCTTCCATCTCCCCTGTAGTGTCTGCTTCACCCTTCCCCTCATCCTGCACCAGCCATACTTGCAGCGTGGTACCTTCTTTGGGTATATAGTTGGTCAGATCCGCCTGATACAACCCGAACATGATTCCGACTATTACCAGTGTAAATACCGCCGCACTTCCCATCATCCACTTGAACACGGTCGGCATTTTGCGAGACGGCTTTAGTTCCACGGTTTTACTCTCTGCAATACTTTCATAAAACTCCCGTGCCGAAGCAAAGCGGTCCTCCGGATTTAGTGCCAATGCTTTTAGGATGGCATTCTCCAGGTTCTTCCCTATCGCACTGCCCATCTGAGACGGCGTGACCAGTTCATCCTGCACCATCCGGTCAATCGCCTCCGGTGGGCTTTCCCCGGTCAGCATTTCATATAGCAATGCTCCTGCCGCATAGACATCCATGGTTTCTTTTGGCGCCATATCTTTTCTGTATTGCTCCGGTGGTGTATAACCAGCCTTGATGACTACTTCATGCGTGCCGTCATTGGGACTTCCCCGAAAGCTGGCTGCTCCGAAATCAAACAGCTTGATGCGATTCTTTTCTGTAATGAAGAGATTGCCAGGACTCACATCCCGGTGGATGATTCCCTGCTCATGCAGCTTTCCAAGCGCATCCAACAGTTCCAAAAAAAGCGGAATGGCTTCTTGCGCCTGCATCGGTCCATATTCTTTTAGATAAGTCCCCAACTGTATCCCTTCCAGATATTCCATGACAATGTACGCTGTCTGGTTTTCTTCAAAATGATCATAGACCGCTATAATGTCTTGCTCCTTTGAGAACTTTGCCATATTTTTGGCCTCATCCAGAAAACGTCCCAGCATATGCTGGTAGTCTGATGCCTGCTTCTGCGTGAAAATCTCAATTCTGGTACCACCCAGCGGGCGGTTGACGATTCCCCTTGGATAGAATTCCTTTACAGCAATCACCATATCCAGTTTTGCATCAAACGCTTTATAAGTAATGCCAAACCCACCAAACCCTATGACCGTTCCAATGATGTACCTTCCCATGAGAACCGTTCCTGGCATAAGATAATATGCCTGCGCAGGAAGTGTACCGGCAACGTGGCCGCAATGCTGGCATACGGTATATGCACCTTTCTCTTTAAAACAATGGAAACATAGATGATTTAAATTCGTCATGTTTTTTCGTCCTATCTGCTATCCTTTGATACACTTTTCAATACGATAATACTGATAACCGCACACAATACAACATATACTCCCAAAACGTCCACCCGAACCGCCAAATGCCCTTTCGTACTCTCAAACATCTCTTCAAAATCTCTCTGGTACGTAGGCATTTCTTTCTGAAGCTTTGAGGTCAATTCATTCAAATTAGCTATACCTCCCAATCCTTCTATTGACCATTTACTGATCGTACCATAGGCAATCTTATCTCCAATTCCTTTTAATTCAAAGAGAATGCCAGAAAAGAGCAGCTGTACAATCAGCACAAACGGAGCTATTACCATGGCTTTGTCTCCGCTCTTTACCATGCCGGAAATAACAAATCCCAACGCCATGGAAGCAAGTATGGTCATCCAGAGTACCAGAAATATTTCCGGCGCAGGATTGTCGAATAGAATGCCTTTCTCCGGCTTGCCTACCGTTTGCAAAAATATCAGCGTCATCAGCAATGCCTGTACCAGGCCAATCAATATTTGAATGACATATTTGGAAAAAATATATGCGGTTAACTTAAGATTCGCCATATATTCACGTTTCAAAATGACACGTTCCTTACAGATTTCCTGAATGGAATTGAACAATCCAATCCAGATACATGCGCAGCTGAGCGCAAACAAAATAGATTTCGTTCCATCATATACCTCAAACACATCATCCGCTGCCACGAGGGACAATAACAAGGCTATCAGTATTGGCTGGAGAACAAGCATCAGCAGCCGCTGTCTGTCATTGATAATCAATTGCCCATACCTTGCAGTAAGAATTGCCATTTGACGAAATAGATTCACCCTTTTTCTGGAGGTATCTATCGTACCTGCATCATTTCTCTGCGCCCCAGTGTATTCCATACAATTTGCAAACTGCGTAGCCCACATTTGGGGATTTTCGGCAATCATATTGTAAATATTGACCAGGTCGTCTGTATCAAAGAACATTTTTGCCTGTTCCGTAGTGCCGCAAAAGCAAAGATATCCTCCTGGTCCCATAAATATCACTTTGTCACACAGGTGCAGGTTCTGAGTGGTATGGGTAACCATAATAATCGTTTTGCCCTGCGTCTTGGAAAGTTTACTCAGAGTCTGCATCAGTTTTTTCTCCGTTCCCGGATCCAGGCCCGACGTAGGCTCATCCAGAAAGAACAGGCTGGGATCTGCCAGTAACTCAACTGCTATGCTGGCTCTCTTTTTCTGTCCACCGGATAGTTTCCTGATATATGTATTCTGATGCTCCTGCAGCTCCACCATCGCCAGCACCTTGTCAATACGGATGGCGATTTCTTCCTTCGTGGTGTCCGATGGCATCTTCATCTTTGCCGTATAATAGAGCATTGTCCGAAGCGTCAGGTTTTCATAAATAATATCCTGCTGCGGTACATAACCGATCATGCTCTTTAAAGAATTAAAATTCTGATGAAGGTCAGCACCATTACAATACACTTCACCTACCATGTTTTTGTCAAATCCGCTGATTGCATTCATCAAGGTGGATTTCCCTGCTCCGGAACCACCAATAATGGCAACGAATTCATTACTGTCAATTTCACAATTTACATTATTTAAAATCTGCTTTTTCTGCTTACCAACAAACTTATTTACATTGGAAACATTCAGGGAAATTCCTTGCATAGAGTTCTTGTAATAAATAATTCCCCTGGTATAGATTAGTTTGGAATTGAAGATCTGAATTACATCTTTTTCCCGTAAAACCCGGGTTCCATTAAGCATATGGGCGTTTATCATGATTCCATTTAAACTGCGGTTATCCTGAATTTCATAATCTTCCCCATTTTTCTTAAGTATTGCGTGTATTCTGGAAACGGAAGGATTCGTCAGGACAATATCATTTTCCACACTTCGCCCGATTCGTATTTCCGGAAGCTCTACACTGTATTTTCTCCAGATTCCATCTTCCAGTCTTCTGGTATACAACATCAATACCGTATCCTCACCTGAACCGGAAGACAGCTGTATCTTAAGGACGGAACCTTCTCTCAATGGATAATACTTCTGGTTACCCTTTAGCAATTTGTCGAACGCACCATCTTCTATGGTTGTTCCATTGGTACTTCCCAAATCTGCATAGTGCAGTGTCCCATCTATGAATTTGAATTTCCCATGGCAGCTTGATACAATCTTGGAGTTTAGCTCTATGTCATTCTTGTAAGCATCACGACCAATCAGTATCCGCTGCTTGCCAAACAGAGCCAGATCCATTTCCCGCATGCCGCCATTGGCATCAATGATAATCAAATAATGCTGATCTTGGCATCCTGCCTGATATTCTTCGTTTTCTGTATAGTAGACAGTTTTTCTGTCTTCATTTGCTATCATTTTGTTATTTCCACCTTTTTCCTTCATAGAGCTAAAACGATTATCCCAGCTTTATCACATTTTCATTACTGCCCAGTTTAATTTCTGCACCGGAAAGCAGCTGATAAGGTTCTTCTTTGTTCAACCGGCTGTTATCTTCCAAAAAACAGCCATTGAGTGAATAATCCACTACCCTGTAGCTTTCCAGATTAGGCATATACATGATGCTGCAGTGATACCTGCTGATCCGGTTTCCCTTAATCACCAGATCACAACGGTATGGGTCGCGCCCCAGTATAATCTCCTGATTATCCCGGATCCGAACGATCGCACCAAGAATATCTCCTTTTATGCCGATTATGGCACCGGTATCCTGCCTGTTCATTGCTAATGATCTTGTTACAAACAAGTCCTGTGACTGACAATTGGCCATACATGATACCTTCCCTTTCAACTGAGTACTTGCTCTTCATCAATCCAGTCTTAAACTATTTTTACTGTCTCCCAGGGATAATGTATCTCCTCGTTGTACAAACTGCGGTTCGTTCCGCATAATTCTCCTGGAATGATTTACAAAGGTTCCATTGGAAGAAAAATCCGTCACTGTATACTGGCCTGTAATTTCATTAAAACTAATGCCGCAGTGTTTTCTGCTGATTTGTTCAGATTCAATAACAATATGACTACATGTGGGATCTCTCCCCACAACGATGGTCTCATTCTTTTGCATTGGAAAAACAACTCCCTGAAATACCCCGCTGATTCCAGTAATTGATGGTCCTTTCACTAACTGCCCTGAAATATTTCCAATATTTCCAACATTCCTGACATTCCCCATGTTTCCCTGCATATATCCAACGTTCTGATTCGAAACCTTTACTTCATCCTTCGTCAGGATGAATCCCAACACAGATACAATAATAACCAAAACCATTAGAATAATCGGCACAAGAAATCCCAAGCCAAGGCTTTGTTTATATGCCTTTGCCGCCTGTTCCCCAAAAACCGCGGTCAGTGAGCTGCGGTTGAATAAAGACAAAATATTTCCACCGATCGTATCGTCTATCATATTGTTTACGATTCGTTCAATTGCCTTTGGTATCACCAGCATATGCAACACTATGGTGATTGCCACAAACAGCAGGGAAAAGACTATGCCAAAAATGTATCTGGCCTTCGCCTTCGTCCATGCAATCCCTGTAATGGCAAGCGGTAACAAATTCGGCAGTATAACCGCTGCCATAAATAAAACAAAATTAATTTCCAAAGCCTTTCTGTATTCTATTAATGCTTTGACTAGTTCAATTGTTGAAAACTTCTTACCTGTGACCCAGATGTCAATATCCGTAAAAAACGAGCCCAACCCACCTGTAATCGAAGCCAGGTCTAATTTGAGAAACGGCAGGAAAACGCACAGAACTGCCAATACACACAGCACCGTTGTGATGATATTCCAAATTCTTTTTTGAATGATTTCCGGCATATCTGATTTTCCTCCATCTTTATTCATTTTTATAGTCATCCCAGCTAAAGTCTGGTCCGCAGCATGGTATGAACATCAGTTTGGTATTCCCGATAATAAGCATATCTCTGCTCTTTAACTTTTCAGCCGTCAGTACTACTTCATCGTTCCTATAAAACAACTCTCTGGATTCCCCTGCCTGAGCCATAAATTCTCTTCGCTTTGGTTCGTATAAAATAATCGCATGCTTGTCCCTGGAAACGCTATGATCGTTTCCCAACTTGACATCCATACTTCCAGACCGGCCAATAAAGTTTCTTCCAGCTTTTAATTTGAAACATTCCCCATAATATTCGCCCTTGATGCACACCAGCCAGCCCACAACTGGTTCTGTACCCTTGTTCGTTACATAAATGCCAATTGTTTTCTCATTATCGTCTTCTTCTACTTCCGATGATACCGTCATGATTTTTTCGATATCACTGCGAATGGAAGGGGATTGCTTTGGTGTCTCCGATGTCGACTGAATATGATCACTTGGCACGGTTACCATTTCACTTTGCACATTTCCAATTCCTACTGTAACATTGCCGTCTCCCTTTGCACCTGAACAATGTGGGCAGTCAGCAAACTTATCCGCGTCATAAAAATGTCCGCTTTCACATCTTTTCAAATTCATCATTCATTCCTCCGTTTTTATCCTCTTTTTTTAAAATGCTTCCTCATGATACTGCACTAATACCACCGATGTATTATCCTGGCTCTTTACGGCACGCCTGGTTGTTTCTTCTGTAAGCGCATCTGCCGCATCCTGTAAATTAAACATATGTTTCTTCACAATACCTTGGATTGTCTCGTCTGAAAGAACTCTATACAATCCATCACTTGACAAAAGGATAACATCCTTGTCCTTTAACTCAAAACCCTGTGGATTGATATCCATCAGGCTCACATTGCCCATGCCTAAAAAGCTAATCAAGGCTTCCGCATGTTTTTCTTTTTTCTGGTACTCTTCTTCTGACATGGTGCCTTGCTGCATCATCTGATCCATTGTCATCCGGTAATTATGAAGCCGGTTGACCGTGATGATTTCCTGATCCCTGATAATATAAATTTTACTGTCTCCTATCGAAAGCCAAAACAGCTTATCTTCCTGTATAATCACAGACACCATGGTTGTTCCTGCTTCTAAAAGTGTGCCATTTTCATCACAGAGACGGCTTACCGCCTCATCAATTTTGATCGCTTCTTTTCTAAAAAAGGCTGGTACATCTTCCATTTCTTCTTCTGCGAAAAAATCTTCCGCCAACATCGTGACTGCCGTCTCGCTGGCTTTTTCTCCTCCCTGCAGTCCCCCCATCCCATCACAAACTATGGCAATCCCAGAAGTATCATTAAATTGTCCAAAAATCGTGTCCTGCTGTGTCTTCCTGGTTCCTATCACGCTTTTAATCCCAAGTGAAATCTTTGAAAAATACTCATCTTCAAAATAATCGTCCTCGGAATAAATCTTAACTGTTATAATCTCGGAAGGATTCCTGTTGTCAAATTCATCTATCATATGCCACCCCTAACTTAATCATGCTAACCCCTGCACCCAATATAATTATTTTATTGCTGCTCAAAATATACACTTTGTCCGGCAGCAACTGGTAACGATCCACAAACGTTCCATTCATGGATTTATCTTCTATATAAAACTGATTCTTTGCAGAATCATATTCCACAATGAAATGAACCTTACTGATCTGCTGGCTTCCCTGTAATACGATGTTTGACCAGCCATCTGAGCGTCCTACTTTTACAGGTGTATCTATGGGGATTTCCCATCGGTAACCGTTCATAATCCCCTGCTGGACCTCCATGTATGGTATGGGTGTCCCTTTTCGTTTATCCAGAAGTTCCGGTGGTTCTGTCGGTTCTTTTATTTCTTTCGGTGCTTCCTGCACGGTTATATTGGAAGTTTCCTGAATCGTTCGCAGAGAAGGAACTGCCGGCGCCAACCCATTGATAAACTCTCCCACTGTTTGAGTCCTGATCTTGTAATTCAATTCCAGTGCCTGGTCCACTACGTCTGATACCCTTGGGCCAATCCCCAAATCCATATCCTTTAAGCGAATGTATTCACTTCCAACTACCCGATCCGGTGCAACCGGGACGGTCTTGCCTGCAAGAATATAGTAAAGCGTTCCGCCAAGCGCATACACATCCGTATACTTCCCCTGTCTGCCCTCCCTGGAATACTGTTCCGGCGGAGCAAATCCAGGTTTCAGGACAACAGACATATTCTGTTCTTCATTTGCAATGCTCTTGGCACTCCCAAAATCTATAATTTTTACTTCTTCATCCAATGTAATCATGATGTTATCCGGACTGATATCCCGGTGGAAAATTCCTGCCTGCCGGTGTATCTTCTCCAGCGCTGTTCCAACTTTATAGATGATAGTAAGCGCTGTATCCACCGGAAGCTTTCCGCCCTTTGCAACAGCATATTTTTTCAGTGTCACGCCTTCAATGTAGTCCATGACAAAATAAACGGTGTTGTTGTCCTTAAAATAGTCCAAGATCTCTACCACATCGGGTATTTTACTGCAATCATACAGTGCCTTTGCTTCTTCATAAAACCGTTTTTTTCCATGGGTAAAGTAATCTTTCTTCTCTTCGGAAACCTCTGTTAATGTGATGCTATCCTCTTTGCGGCAAGCAAGCCCCAACGGCACATATTCTTTGATCGCACATATTGAATTACTTACTGTATCGTAAGCTTTGTAAGTAATTCCAAATCCCCCCGCCCCTATAATTCTTCCAACCAAATACCTGGAATTCAGGATCGTAAATTCGGGTATGGCGAGTGAATTCTTTCGTGCATTTTTGATGTGATATCCACAAGAGGTACAAACTTCACCTCTCATCTGATCAGAAAAACAATTTGTACAAATTGATTTAAAGTTATCTTCCATAGTTACCACCTCAATGTCATCTCCAGCATTCCTGCATTAATCAAATCGCCCTGTTGCAGTTTTCGTTTTTGATGAATCTTTATTCCGTTTACCATCGTGCCATTTGTCGTATTTAAATCCAAAATATAGAATCCATCTGCTCCTTCTTCTATGGCAAAGTGCTGTTTGGAAAGGTTATTGTCATTAAAATACAGATTGCAAATAGATGAACGCCCTACAATCACACTTCCTGATACCAGAATAGGAATTTCTTTTATAGAATTTTTCCCATCCCTCAATTGAACGATAAGTTTATGCCCCGTTTCTTTCTCTATATCTACCCGCTGTTTCACTTCCATGTTAGACTGCAGCGTTACTTTTCCGTCCACTACAACAACACCTTTATTTTTCTTGACTCTTAAGTAGACCAAAAGCAGAGTCAGTCCAACTGACAGAACCGTAAACAACGCCACGAAAACAAACCAGAAATCCTTTAAAAACTTGATGATTCCACTGTCTTCCTTGAGTCCGTCCTCTACCTTAATGCGGCTCACCCCTGTTACAAGGTTGGCTTCTTTCGAATCATCATAGATATTCTTGCAGGTAATCTCATATTCTCCATTGTAAAAAGGATCCTGGAAAATTAAGATCACTTCATCGGGATTACTATCTGAAACTTCCACGGTATGTACTGTCAGTATGGTATCTCCATCCACCGTAACTTTATAATTATCTGGAATTTCTGCGTTTAAAACCTTTTTACTAAAGGTCATACTGATACTTTTATCCGACTCCTGCCGCGCTTTTACCGTAGGTGGAATCTCATCCGGAACAGAACGTGATGCCAGTACATTCACAGCAGCGGATACTTCATCCGGAAAAGTAATTGTCAAAGTCTGCAGTGTCTGGTAGCTTTTGTTATTGGATGCTTCTAATTTTAAAAGTTTTGCATTATATAAAGAATGTACTATTTGCTGCATACATTCCCATGTATTCTCATCATTAAATACAGAAAGCTGCCCACCTGTACTTCTTGTAAATTCTCCAAATTCATTAATATATTGATTTTCTTTTTCCCCGGCCATCTTTTCTACCGCCATGGAATATAGAGGTAATCCTGCTTTTTCCATGGTGGCGGATGCTTCATTCGCTGAAGATTTATTCACAGCAAAATCTTCTCCGTCTGTAATTACGAATACAATGCTTCTCTTCATTGCATTTCCATCTGTATCTGCCATTCTTGCCGTCTTTTCAATTGCCTGAAAAAGAGCTGTTGTCATATCTTTATTTTCCAGAGCCATGATTGCTTCCTGGACATCATCTTTTACTGTCTTGTTTTCAAAGATGAGATTCACCTCATCACCAAAAGTGATCAATGTCAATCTGTCATTTTTCTTCATGCCAGCATGGAATTTTAAAAGGGCATCCTGAATGCTTGCAAAGTATTTCTTACTGATCGAGGCAGAAATGTCTACCAGCAAATAATAATCCATTCCGGTTTCTTCACTGTATGATTCCAGAGATTCTATCTGCAGCTTTTCACTTGCCAAGGATGCTGCTAAAGGTGATTCCTGATTTTTGTCAGCATCCGGATAATAATACACCTGTATCTCCGGCATACGTGCATGTGCCTGCTCAATCCGCAAAGAAGATATCTTTTCATCAATATTGGCAGCATGGGAAGAAAAGTTAATTACCAGCGCTAGGATAGCAAACAGCAGCAAACTGCACAAAGTACTTCCAAACCTGCTTAAATATTTTTTTTCCATCTCCTGGTCCCCCTGCAAAATGCAATAAATTCCAGTTGGCTTTCACCGATTGTCAAAACATCTCCTGCCAAAATTTTTGAGGCATCTTCTAAAAATTCATTGTTTAGATATACGATATTACCTTTCTGAGGTATGACAAAAAATTCATTTTTATTATACTCGTAAATTACAGAGCAATGATGATCTCTCGCTACCTGTCTGTCTTCCTCCAGATAAACATCCATTTCTTTACTCCTGCCGATTTTGTTAACGCCATAACGCAGTTTATAGTCCCTGCCCTTTTCTGCACCTGAAATGCACACTAACCATCCCGTGACAAAATCATTCCCTTTACTCTTGGAAAAAACTCCAACTGTTTTTTCCTCATCATACTCTTCCTTATAAGAAATACCCCTTTCTTTTAAATAAACGGCAGCCTGGCTTTCCACTGTAGAATTGTTTAACCGGACTGTGAGAGAGCCCTCATCTTTTTCTGCATTGCGGCAATGCGGACAGCTCATGAATTTATTGTTGTCATAATAATGTCCTGACTCACATTGAATAATTGCCATAACTTCTTTCCTCCCATGTTTTCATGATCTTTTATCCAGAATATCCTTTGCCGTCTGCTGATACTTTCTGCTTACGGGTATCGGAACATCCTCAATCACTAATGAGTTTCTTCCAACTGACGAAACATAATTTTTATTGACCAGGTAACTCTGATGGCACCTGACAAATTGCTGCTCTCCCAAGGCATTTTGTACCGCATCTAATTTTCCGTAAAACTCTACTTCCCGGTTTTTCAGATGAATGAGAAGCTTTCTGGAATCACTTTCAATATAGAGAATCTTACCAATCGGAATCTTGTTGATAGCTCCCCGAACCGATATATTCAAATATTCTTCTGTTGTTTCTTTCTCATCCAAATATCGGTTTAATTCAAGCATAACCTTTTTTTCATCTAATGGCTTTAATAAATAAGCAAATGCTTTATAGGTATAGCCCTCATAGACGTGTTTATGTGATATTGTCACAAAAATGATGTCAATGTCTACTTGATGCTGCCGTATATATCTGGCTGTCTGTATACCATCCATCTTCATATGGATATCCAACATCAGCAGATCATAAAAAAATCGTTTTTTTTCGATTGCTTCTATAATCTGCCTTCCGTCATCATAGTTATCAATAACAAAATCGGTTCTGGCAAACAAAGCTTTTCCCATTAATCGATTGATCTCCTGCCGATGCTGCTGATTATCATCACAAATTGCAATATGTAACACGAAACATTCCTCTCAATCTACCGCTCTTTTAACATAACGCCAATCGCAGAATAGTTATCCATTTTACCCGTCTTGTCCATCGTTCCATTCTTTATCACAATTTTTTCCATCTCATGGATCCACATTTTTGTGCTATTCGCTTTTTGCAGCGTATCCAGCATTTGCTTTTCATCAACCCATTCCCAAAAACCATCTGAACACAGTAGAAATGCATCACGCTCATCCAAATCTGTGATTCCTGATAATTGATACCTGGGTGTCTCCCATTCCACTCCCACGACCCTCAGCAGGCGATTTCTGTCCTCATGTCCTCTGATATCTTTATCTTCAATCTCTCCTAAAGCAACCAGCATCTGCGGGACACTGTGATCCAAGGTATGCATCACCTCTTTACTTTTCGGAAACCTGTATAGCCTGGAATCTCCTACATGCCCCCACAATGCCCGTTTCTTATCTTTCAGCAAAATTACCAATGTGCTCTTCATCTCTAATGTCTTTTTCAGCTCTTCCTGCTTTTCCATAAGCTTTTCCTGGGCCATAGTAAAACACGTCTTAAGACATTCCTCCGTCAAACAACCATTCTCTTTAAAATATTCCAATACAACCTGCACAATCAGTGATGATGCCTGCTCGCCACCTCCATGACCGCCAAGACCATCCGCCAATACAAAGCACCAAACATCTTCATTTTGAACCCATCCAACGGCATCTTCATTTACAAAACGTTCGCCCTTTTCTGAAACGATCTCATATGACAACAATTTCTTCTCAGTCCTTTCTTTCAGCATAGTAATTACTCTTCTGAATTCTAAGTATAAGCTTAGCGTACAAATTTTCCTTAAAAATGTAAGAATTGACTATTTTAATGTAAAAATTGACCTACTTACGCTTTATAATTCTTACAACCTTTTTCGAATTCAAAGTCACACATAATATACCACTTTTTGACATAAAAAAGGTACTATGTTTTATAGTACTTTTTTTATGCTCCTATAGGAATACAATAGTTCTGAATTGCAGCAAGTACATAATTCCGGCAATTCTATATGTTCAAGTAAGATTCCTGCTTCTAAGCATACCGGTTCATTTATCTCCCACAAGTATTCATTATTACAAATCCTCCTCCTAATATATTAGTAAAATGTTGCATAAAACTTATAGCGGATATTAAGTTGATAATACTTTTTGCTGTTTACCATCTGCTTGTAACCGCAGTTAAATAATCAATTAAAAACGGAAACTATCAAGAAACCTATCGTCACAACAGAAAAAAAGCCCCGACACTTTTCGTGTCAGAGACCTGTTTTTCACCGTTTTCCATTTTGAAATAGCTGTTCTGGAAACATATAGTTGGAATTTAATTTATAACATATATATTACCGCCGATACTCATTACTTTTTATTCCACTTATAAAACTCTTTCAATTCTGCCTTACGAGCATCCGGCAGCAAAGTCTTTTTTACTCCTTGTATTGCGCCCTCCAGGCCTAACAACCTGTGAATACAGGCTGATTCATCAATTTCCTGTATCTTTAACCACGCTTGTTCTGCTCCGATTTTTGATAACTCTTCATATGTGTTTATGCCGACCTCATTCAATAGCTTCTCTGTATCTTTCCCGATATTTGGCAGCTTTGATAATTCTTCCATCATCTACCCTCCTCTTCACTTCTTATTATCTTTTCACAAACTATAACTCACACTATTGTAAATAATGCACCATAATGTACTCTTGCTCATTTTCACCAATAATTTGGAATCCTGCATTCAGATACATATGCAACGCATAATTATCTTTTTGAACAGCCAGAGACGTTTTATGATATCCCTTGTTCTTCAAAAATCCAAGCATCTGCTTCATCATCTCTCCCCCAATTCCTTGTCCCCGATAATTTTTGTAAAGAGAGATTGCAAATTCTGGTGTTTTATCATCAATATTGCCAAATCCGTCAATGTTCCTTATCCAAACGGCACCTACAATCTTTTTATCTACTTCT
>Ga0153938_1000070_pt1 | contig 33975 bp, 35 predicted proteins | sample TSNY022MetaG_FD_104740 | JGI IMG/M metagenome (GOLD analysis project Ga0153938, IMG submission 104740) | Attine ant fungus gardens microbial communities from New Jersey, USA - TSNJ022 MetaG | ecosystem: Host-associated > Fungi > Mycelium > Unclassified | place: USA:New Jersey: Brendan T. Byrne... | reverse complement strand
ATTTCTCGGAACAGTTGAGCACACAACTTTCCTGGAAGCACGTTAGAATTGGGTAGAGTACACACCGCCAAAATGACTTACTTCCTTTGACGACAGCGCTTTACTTGTGAAGTCATTGCAACACGTATTGAAACATTTTCCCACAACTGTTGCGTACATACGGAAGAAATCTTGCATCTGCCACACACGTTTGAAATTCTCGAGATTTCAAACAAGAAATAAAACATACCTGCTTCTTTTCGGATCCAATACTGCTCATGCTTGAGAATGTGCTGACCCACGAATCTCAATCGCCTCAACTTGTATGACTACTCTACTCCATGAATTACCGTTGATCGCATTCGATTAGATGGTGGTGTCACGAAGATAAATGCACTTCTCGGGGTGCGAACCTCTAAAAATGAACAACAAGTCTAATGCCCACTGATAGGAAGAGCAGCTTTATATTTATGATCCCATTGGACTTTACGCCATCCTTGTCCAGGTAAATAAAAAGGTATCACTATATCTTCTCTTTGTTAATCTGTATCTACAGAATGGTCAATCATGGACCCTCACGGAGCGTTATACCAGGTGAGTGGCTATCACTTCGCTTCTCGGGGGTTGATCAACAATTATCTAGTGCAAACCGTGCTTTTTTCGGCCCTGGTATCGTAGCTTCTCGTGGTAGGTCTTGTGATTTATCATATCGCTCAAAACAACATTTCGCCAGGCGACACTCATCGCAAACACAGAAAATTGTTCAACCCTGCATTCGCTCATACGAACCTCAGAGAATTTGGTACGATCCCCTTACTCGTTGTCCGCTTTGTTTAAGTCTTGCAGTTCCTATGTTTCACAACGTTAGCCAAAGGTGGGTCCTTCCTCAGATCATGACCACTGTACATTTACTTGTATCAAGTGGCGATGCCCTCTTGTCTCAGGTCCAACAAAGTGGTTCAAAGGAGATCGACATGCACACCTGGTTTACTCGGACAGCTTTAGAAGTTATCGGCCAGACCGGGTTAGGTTACTCATTCGATAATCTCAGTCTTGACGCGCCAGAGCACGAATTTAGCAAATCAGCAAAGGAGCTTGTGTAAGTACTTGTATTGTCGCCTTTCATCCGGACCTTTCAGTACTTTACCAGACCAGCTGCCATTCCCATAGCTTTCGCCCTTGCTTATATCTTACCATGGGGGTCAAAGATCGGATCCAGAAAATTTCAACGATGGGTTGTGGATACAACGCCGTGGCCTGAACTTCATCGTGTACGGGATATTCTCGATGTCACGTATCGTACGTCTACGAAGATATACAAGCAAAAGAAACTAGCCTTCGAAGAAGGCAGGTTACATCAGCAGATCGGGGAAGGGAAAGATATCATCAGTATCCTGTGTAGGTGGATCCTGGTCCTCGCGTTACCTGCTCTCACCTCCGTTCCAGCGAAAGGAGATATGGACGCTGGAGAACAAGATCATATATCAGAAGAGGAAATCATAGCTCAGGTCGGCCATATATCTTGAGATTCTGCATGTCACATATATAATCTGAGTATAGATTACGTGCGTGTCTGCGGTCTGTCCTCTCATCATGGGCTCATTCGCATTAGAACAATAATTTTTGCAGCTGTGGACACGACCTCTTCAGCTCTCGCTCGCATATTTCTTCTGCTTGCTTCCCATCCAGAAGAGCAGCAGAAGCTTCGTGAAGAAATCAACGTTGCATGCCACTACGGCAACTGCCCTGATTATGACGCTTTGAATAATCTACCCTACTTGAATGCCATCATTAAGGAAACATTTCGTCTGTAAGTCTTCGCGCCCAATCACGAGCATATTCTGATGATTATTAACTATCCTCCATTGTCGCAGATTAGTCAGATGTAACATCTCCCTCACTGTTTTCGACCCATTGTATACTCATTGACTTTTATCAGCAACAAAGAAGATGTTTTAGTGCCTCTTTCCGTTCCAATTAAAGGCAACGATGGCATAGAGACAACGAAAATTTATGTACCGAAAGGGTGCACCATCGGTATATCCATTATTGGTGAATCTGAGTCTATAATCACCTCAATGTGTGACTGTTGGCCCCATTATTCAGGTGCGAATCGCAACACTGCTGTATGGGGACCTGATGCTTTGGAATGGAAGCCAGAGCGCTGGTCGACGGACTTACCGAATTCGGTCTCGAGTCTTCCCAGCGCGGGGATATTCTCTAATCTGTAGGATGCCTTGATTTTGCTCATTAACTCAAGCCAATTTATCCGGTAGCTTAACATTCATGGGTGGTCCGCGCTCTTGCATGTACATTGTCTTCTTTATCTTTGACGACCTCGGGACTGACAACTTCTGACAGAGGATTCCAATACTCACTGCTTGAAATGAGTACGTCACCCTCGCTTCACGAGATTATCTGCTTAGTTTTTACAGAGGTGGTGATTTGTACCCTTATCTCCTCATTTTCCTTCAAGGAAAGCAACAAACCAATCAAGTGGGATATGGGAACCATAGTTTCTCCTCGTGTTGAGAGTGAAAAAGACCATACGTTGCCATTAATAGTGACTTCATTGACTTGATTTCTATATTGATGTATCTTCGTTGAGATGACAAATTTCATCCTAGGGATGGGTTCAAGTTACCTAACAATATTCTATTGAAGCTTGCAGTCCTCCAGTTCAAGTGTCAACTTGTGATTAAACCCTAGTGATATAGCTGTGGTGACTGCTACCTTACTTCTAAATTTGGGGGTCTCCTCTTGTCAAATTCCCAGATCAAATTTGTCTTGGTGACTAATGGGAAATAAATTTATTTTGCTGTTGACTTTCCCCTCTATACAATGAAGTTACTCCCTGAGACAGTGCAGGTCAAAGACAGTGGGAGTCTCGATCATTGGGATTTGCCTTTCAATAGCTCCTAGCAAGTGAGAGTAGCTTTTTTTTTTTTGGATCGACAATTTATTACACGGTGATGAGAGTAGTTTTCTTTGTCATGCTACAGCAGAAGACATGCATGTGATTGCGATACAGCCGCGTCCCAGACTTTCGCAGATTGTACACTCCCAGATTTCTATGGGAAGTTTTCCATTGTGATTATACCATTCCCACGCTGGTTTCTTCAATGCCAATTCCGCGTTCTTGGGCCCACTTTCGTGCCATCGGTTTCAGTGAAATTCTCAAGCAAAGTGTTTTCATACCCCGCCCAACTTGGACCGCAAAAGACATACCGAACCTTGCAGGAAAAGTTGTCATAGTCACCGGAGGAAACACCGGGATTGGAAAGGAAACGGCAAAGGTGCTCATTTAAAATTTGTAAGGGGCCAGAGCCTCATTCTATACGCTTGTTAGGCATTGCTCGAGCACGATGCAAAGGTCTACTTAGCTTGTCGAAGTGCAGAGAAGGCAGCGGCTGCAATTGCAGACTTGGAAAAGGAGACCGGAAAGACGGGAATCTTCCTACATCTGGACCTGTCTAGTCTCAAGAGTGTAAAGGAAAGTGCCGAGGAATTTTTGAGGTAAGTAATGACTAGTGTTCAACTGCAGAGCGTGCCTAGCCAAATTCTACCTTTTCAGCAAGGAGAAGGAGCTACACGTACTAATCAACAATGCGTACGCCCGCTTAGTCACATTTTGACATTATGCTTCATTGATTAGTGCTGTCATGCTTCCTCCTCACTCTCAATTAGTCGAGGGGTATGACCTTCAATTCTATACAAATTCAATGGGCAAGTTATTCACCATCTAGCTATTGGGGATCGCAAATTGAGCAGCTCTTGTAGGCCATTGGTACCTGACGAAACTGCTTTTACCAGTCCTCCTAGAGACAGCCACTCATTCACCTCCTAAGAGTGTACGAGTAGTCCACCTCTCTTCTTCTGCATCCTACTTTGCCTGCGAGGATGGGCTGGTTTTTGGCGGCTTCAAGGATGGGCCCGAACGCAACAAATTATCGATGTATAAGCTTTATGTACAAAGCAAATTTGTGTGTTCGACCACTGCCTCGAAAACCGTCAAGACTTATGTTGTGAATGATAGGCCAACATTGTTGTATCGAATGAGTTCCATAGGCGATATGCTGAGCAGGGCTTGGTCTCAATATCTCTGAATCCAGGTCAGTGGTTGCTTATGTGGATGAGATATACCGCCACCGCTGAAACTACTCCAGGCAATATCAACTCGACGATTTTCCGCTACATCGACGAGAAAACAATATTAAGATATCTTAGGGTTAGATTTTTACCCCTGATTTAGAAAAAAATGTCTGATCACCCTCACCAGAAACTCGTAACCCCTGTTTCACTGTTCACAACCGAGAAAGGTGCCATCACACAACTATATGCCGCTACTGCAGAAGAGGCAGGAAACTACGGCGGCAAGGTGAATTTTCATCGTTTTTCCTTATCATCATATCTAACTATATTTTTTAGTTCCTAGTTCCTTGGGCGCGAGTAGGAAAGCCCCGCGCGGAGTCAGATGACATCAAACTCGGAAGAGACTTGTGGGCATGGCTAGAGGAACAGATTCAGGATATATAATATATTAAACTCTGTTTACAATAAACTTTAGTCACGTGAGAATATTTCTTGAGTTCACGTCAACTGACCTGCTTTATTCAATTCATGACTCACACTAGGAAAGACATTTCCTCCCTTTCCGACTCTATCTCTATCTTTACTAAATCTGCGACTCAAGCTGTATGTCTCTCTGACTCACTTACCCAACTGATTATTGAGTTCTATCCAGTTTGATGTGTTCCAGAACCAAGTTCGCAATCACATTGCACGCGCAGAGACCGATACACGACAAGCGCAAATTCAACGAGATGAAGCATTAAAGGCATTGCAGGATTCAACAAATGAGTTGCAACGACTCAAAGATCGTGTTCTGGAGCTAAAAGCCCAGGTTTGTGTTCATGACATTACATTGAAGTCATTGCTTGTACTTTGGTGATGTTTCCCATGATGAAACAAAGCCAATGTTCAGACGGCCAATCGACTTTTTTTGCTCTGTTGGAAATAGTTCACATGGTACTTCTCATCCAGATAAACCACCATATTGAGAACTATGCCTTGCTGCAACGCGAAACCAATCAATGGAAAGATCAAGCGAAGAATTGGCAAGAGCATTTCTTGCGTGTTGAACAGGAACGATGTTCGTTATCTTCACGAGTAGATGAACTGGTCTCGAAACGACAGGTAGTTTGTGGGATTCGTCGTCTGGTCTGTTCGGTCAATTGACTTGTGAATGGTAGATTTCACCCATACCCCCGAAATCTAGCACACTGTTGGCAACACGCTCCGGTGCATCTCAACCGCCGACATATCACTCAGCTGCACCTACCTCCTCCACCCAGGACGCCAATTTCGCTCGAAGTCCTACGCGATCACAGAATCCTCGTTCGACTACCAAGTCAGTCAAGCGGAAGGTACCGAACCAAAGTGAATTACCTCCGTACACTGAAGTAGTTCAAAGAACCAAAGCTCACACCTCAACTACAAATCATCCCAACCGTTCCCCTGCTCAAGTGACCGTTCAACCAACGGCAACTTCTCGCTCAAAGAAAGTTGCTTCACCTCCGGCCGTATCTGCCTCTTCAAATACCATTACCTCGAAAGAACCCCGACAAATCTTCATTCGGAGAGTACGCGCTGTTTTTGAGGTCAAACAAGAAAAAGAAGAATCAAATGAGGACATTGATCAACCTCCACTGCCCGAGTCACCAGAAGAAACTGTATCGACCCCTCGACGGTCCCGTAAAGCCAGACGTGCCCGACAGATCATAGATGATGATGATGATTATGTACCCGACAACGTTTCTCATCTAAAATTCGACAAAGATGCTGAGGATGATGAACTCAGGATTGAAGCTGGTGTAAGTTGCTCAATTTGAATCAAGCGATCATTTTCTGATCTACAATTGTTGCTTTTTGTTAGGATGATTTGAGTTTCGATATTGACTTGCCCTCCAATCTTTCTACTTCAAAGACACCGAATAAAAAACGGAAACAGGGCATGTCATCAAGTACCAAACGTAACGTCAGACGGAAAACATGAGCATTCATATCTTTTCCGGTGTATAGTAGTCCTACTTTTGTCATCCTGAAACCCTGTAATTGTGAAAAATAACCATTGGTAAGAGATATTAAATAATGTTACATCAGTTTTGAAGAACTGCCGAATCCACCAGTGCCTGACTTTTTGAGAGCACGGGAAGTAGCAAACAGTACACTATCAAGGAGAGAAGCGACAGTCAGAACCCCTCCGACAATGGCACATGTTCTAATGAATGATGACGCTGGCATTACACATTTTGGCAGTAGAAATGGAAGACATACGATGTGACAAAATGAGCGAAAGATTGTCTCGTATCAGAGTGTACGACAAGAATGGGCGAGATTTCATAATTGAAGAAGGCACCAGGAAGGCCTTGTGTACCATGATGAACATGAATACCCCCAGGGGTTTCTCCAGCACCGCCCTCTGTAAGATCACGCTCAAAATGAGTGACACTATACTGATGAGTATTGACCTAGATAGACCCCAGTCAATTCACCATGCATGTAATTCCATATGCCGAGAGAACGTACAGTTTTTCCATCCATTGTCCGGAATTGCGTCGATACGACCTTGAGGAAGTACTGAAACATGTATTGAGCCTTTGAGGTACGGTAGTTGGCACCATCGAGCGGATTGACAGCAAGACCAAGACGGTTTTTCATTTCCCGGCCTGCGGCAGCTTTCCAGTAATCATATTCGTCGTCTCCTAACCACGATCGATCCCTTTTCAGAAGGTATCGCGACTAAGGGTGGACAATTCATCTCACCTTCAAATGCAAAGTGATGGATGATGTGGGAAAAATCATGTCTATTGCCGTCATCCCGGAGGTAAGGCACCAGCTCATAAAGGTTGCGGGAATTTGACTGGAAAGAACGTCCAGGGGAAAGATGTATATTCCCGATAACTTTGTTCACGCGAATACGACCTGAGACACTACATCCCTCGTCAGCCTGTTCTTGAAGCTTATCTGCCCACCCTTCGTTTTTACACTGTGCCAAATCACATATTCAAGTCTAAGACATGACAGGAAGAAATGACGGACCTGTTCGATGGCATCCGGATTTGAGAAGCTCCAGCCACGATTGACATAAGCCATTCGGACATCCTCACAACTATTACAGCAACCACCTTCAGGCGCAAGACCACCATAGCAAGAGCCACAGTAACCCTTCTGCTTAACTTGGTTCATTTTGTCCAAATCATTCTGCAATTGAGCGCTGTAGGTATTTGGCACTATGCTTCCATCCTTGTTCAAGCGCATCTTCAGAATGTTGTGCGTAATATCACGTTGAACTTCACCACTGATATCCATCACATCCACACTAAGCACTAACAATCGGTGAGTTTGAGAACACAAGTATGGATAAATTCTACTTACAAAAACATGGGACACGGGGGAAGGTGACATTCAGATTGACGGTGAGCTTTTCGCCCCTGCTCTTATCAACCACAATTGAGGTTTCCGTAAACACTTTTCGATAGTCCAAGAATTCGAGTGAAGTGAAAGAGAGGATGATTGCGGCGGCGATAAGCGTCACTAAGAGTTGGGACATTAAATGAATATAACTTTCATGAGAATGTATGAGACTGACGAAATGCGCCGGTGCGAGTCTTGACTTTAACATCCTCTGTCGTCTGCCGATTGTTAGTATTCATCTACTGCAAGTCTAAATTAGCAAACCTTTCCAAAGGCATCCATGCCCTTGAGACTACTGAAGATACCTTTCGCCATCGTGACCGGTTTCCTTCCTGGAAACGTTTATCTAGGAATCCCTAGTTTACCAGAGGAGAATACAGAAGTACAAGTATCGTTCTCAGTTGGCTCCACGTGATCAAAATCGACGTGTCAAGACAACTGAAACATTGATTGATTGATTGTATATACAAGCTCATCAGTTTCAGCGAAAAAGGTCCAGCGGTCCAGCAGACCCCGTCGCTACTGTGCAATACGATCAACCCCTTGTTTTACCCTACCAATGAGATTCATAACTCCATCACGAAGTCCGTCAGCCTGCACTCCGACTGCATCACTGCTGGTACGGTAGACACCACTACCGGCCGCTCCCCCAAGACTGACGTTGACACCACCAAGATTCAGATTCAATATAGGGGCATTTGATGCTAACTCGGGTGGTGGATCGTAAATGGTTGATGGAAAGTTCTCTGCTGCCGAACGAAGCATTTCAACGTAACTAAAGAGGGATTCACTGGAGGAAATCATGTGCAAATTTCCTTTGGGATGCGCACCTTGACGAATTGTGGATACATGTCCCGCCAAGGAGGAGATGAACGCCGGCCCCAGGTGGAAGAGCTCCATTGGAGGCAGCGGCAGGATCTTGATTGTATAATGAGACAGCTCTCGCTTCTTCATAAGTGGCACCACCAATCACAAAGATGATAACATCTTGAGGACTCAAGAAGAGCGTCAGAATAGAACTGGGGAATCTTTCTGACTTTCAACTGACCGTTGAAATCCTTGATTCGGGCCAGTGGCCTCCAGGAAAGGATAGCTTGCCTCCTTCAGTCTCCCCTTAAACAGATTTTCCACAGTCTGTGTCAGATGCGGACTGTGCTGAGTGTAAACGTTCTCAACGCCCTGACATTGAGCGTAAGGGAAAGCTGGAATAATAGAAATTCAAGACAAAGATCTGTACCTTAAGTCCTTTCAGAGCAGAACGGCCTACTGCAAACAAAGATTCCGTTGAGAAAAGGTCATCCTGCCGCTGGTCTGCTCCTGCAACGTTGAGTGCCACGTAGACAAGCTGAAAGCAAGGTATTAGATTATAGCCAAGTGTTCAAAGAGGGCAACATTCACTCTTGCTTCTTCGCGAGACACACTATTCGAGAGTAAGAGGTTGATGAGATTCGCAATATTCGATTGTTGAGATTTCTGGTAGCGGAGAGCATAAAGTATTGCAATTTTCAGTTTATTCCATGGTGGTACGGCAGGATCTGTCACGATGGACTGCACAGCCTGAGTTGCGAAAAACTTATGAGCTCTGGTCATTGTACTGGCAAAAGACGGACCTTGTAATCAACACCCGAGCTCGTCGCAAGACCTTGTTCTATCTCTCCTACATCCAACAGCTTATCCCGCCCCACCAAACGACTGAGCTCGCCGACGAGTGCAACATGTTTGCTCACATTTCCTCCCAGCTTCCTGAATTCCGGATACTCTTCAACGAAGCGTTTCATATCTGTGATAGATTGTATGTTGGCCGGGGCTGATGCCAGAGATCTTGATTGATAGTTCTGAACGTAATCCTTGAGTGCTGTCCCAAGGTCACCGAATGTAGATAGATGATGGGTTTGGAAAAATGTATCAGTTGAAGTTGTCAATGTAATTTCCTGAAGTAGGGTGAGCCAGGTAGCCCGCACCAGAGGAGAAACGTACTGAAAGTTCTGACCGAATATCAGGAACAATTCGGAGATCGACTCGACCATTGTGTATGCCCAGAAGTTCGTGTACCATGGCTTGATACGTCCATTGGGTGAGAAGAGGTGTAACTGGATCATTCCTACGATCGAGGATTAATAACAGAGGTGGAACTTGAGTCAACCTGAAATCGAAGAGTGAGGATTCAGTTTGAATACGATGCTACATTGCAATGATTAGCAGAGGGGCTGTTGACATGCAACGCAAATGTACCTGAATCTCTATACCCAGCTTCTTAGCCATTGCACTCATTCTCTCGTACCGAATTATTGGCTTCTTCCTGAGACTAAGCAAGACAGCAATGAGGCCTTGGACATGGCTCTCAAGTGCGTCTGGATCCCAGGAATTTGGACTCTTTCCATAAAGTGGTCTGGTCATCGTGGGCGCATGATTCAGGGAGAACAAGGAAGGAAGCAACGGCGTATAATCTGCAAAATATTCCTGGCATTAGGTTAAGATGCATGACAGCTAATATGTATCACTGTAGCACACCTGGACCTCCCGCACTACCTCATACTCGTCTACTTCAGCTAGCCTTTCTATCTTGGCCTTTGTCAAGATATTGCTAAAATCTAAAAAAGCGACAGTCAGCGGCCAGTCGCAGCATGGGTACCGTCCAACCCGATTCACCCACTGACACAAGTAATACTCTCCGTATTTAGGCTCTCGGAGCTCGGCTTCCAATGCTTCCATACTCGACTCGCTACTTTGGAGGAAACAGACACATTTCATGTGAGGCATGCGATCTCTTTTCTTGTTGTCTATTCGATCGGTCAAGTACACTTGGTATGAAAGTAAGGTGGACTGCGTTGAGGCAAGCGAGACTATAGGTGTCTAGCAGAGAAGCTGAACTGGGTAATACATCATGCTATATGACTTTGAGGCATACCGTGTGGGAGTCCAACAATAAGACTTTCATAGCCGAGGGTGTTGATATCAACTTATTGACATAAGTCTCGACAGCCTTCAGGATATCCATGTCTGCGCCACACTGTATACGGAAGAGGAACGTGGCATTATGTAATTGAAGTCAATCAGATACATCGGAAAAAATATATTCTCCATAACATTCAAGATACCCTTACTTGCTCCTCAAAAGCTCCATGGACTCATTCTTCAGTAAAGAGCTCTGTCGTGGTTTAACAGAGCAAGGACTCGCGATCTGTAGCTTTGAAGTTATTGATGCTGAACCTTTGCAAGCAGTGGCCCATGTAAAGATATTGGAGGGAGATGTTCTCCAAGTGTCGCTTACACATCAAGGGTACAAGGTAGAGCTTCCTGCTATGCTCTCGTATCGACTAATAACACTTCCCAAGATGGAATCCAAGCCTAACAAGGAAATAACCCAGACATTCGAGACAATTGAAGACCTGCTCCGCTCAATCAGTCCCCTTTACGTGCAACGGCATAATGAAATGTTGTTCGAGGCACTCAAGCAGCTACCTTGAGAATGTTTACCGTTATGATATTGTGAGTGTCTTTTGGTTTTACGATTCATATCAGCTAGACTTGACGGACGATTTTGCACTTGCACTAGGGATCTGACCTCATCATCAACGCACGGCATTCAACGGGAATAATCCGCTGTTCTTTCTGCTCCATAACACTTCTTCATACTCCTTTCGAGTGAACACGGGCCCACCCTCTCTTACTCGTTTGATAACTGTTCGCAACCAGGTTCGGTCTTCCTGATTTCTGAGGCAATTCGCCCACCATCTGTCCATGCTGTTTCGAAGGTTACCAGCTGCCAGTTCATCAAATTCGCTCTGCTCATTGAGCACGTGCAATAGAAATCCCATATTGAGATGCTCAAGACCCAACTCCGAGAGACATTTGAGGATCCGTGAGATACGAAGATAGTTGTGAGAGGAGGCTAGGATGCCCGGCAAGTTTTCATCCGAAACGTCCAACGTGTACGAAGCATAAGATTACACTCACTGACAAGGTTCCGATAACGCGCTTCAAAATCCCGTGGAGGGACAACTCGATCGAGGAGTCCAGTTGCCGATGACAGCAGCCGCATACCATAGAAATCTAGCATCAGCTCATACGACCTGATAACTCGTGTCATGATTCCGGCATTTGCTTTCATGGATTGAATTTCATGTGGTTGAAGAGGCTGAGACTCCAAATTCACTCCAACTTCGCGGATTGGGAATCTGTGAATCATCGACATCAGCTTCTCATTTGACGTTCAGGGGTGATTTACAAACAGCCATTGAATGAACCCATGTTTATACTCCAATTTCCTGTAGTCCCCTAGCCATCTATACGAAGAAAACATCACCAAAGATAACTCTGGAACGTGATTTCGTGCCTACTGTTTATGTATCTCATCAACGAGTTTATTATCAGGCCTACAGCGCAGTGTATTCGAATAAAATGCCAGGTTCTCAGAGGCATCGGCATCCTCATCCACGCCAGGGTAATTGTCAATGAACTCTTGAACATCTCGTGGAATCGACATGACAGCAGATCCTGCCCGATTGCTGCCGAAGACGGCGGTAGTCCTTGGGAGATGGGAAATCCAACGGGTCATCCTGCCATAGACTGAAGAGGATACGTGATCTACAATCACAAGCGATCACAAGTCGATCATCATTGGGACACCATGCTGTCGCTCGGCATTTTCCACTGGACACACGATGGTTGCCTTGCTGTCTCCTTTCATATAAGCTTGTAACGGCGACGGGTCCAATGTCATGGCCGTGTGCACATCGAACCGCTGAACACCTCAAGTATCATTCAAAAGTGTGTCACGTCTAGTTCGACATCAAGTTCAGCCGATTGAAACCACCCGGCCTCTTATGAACCGATCCATTGACATGCCTTATAAATTCAGCTTTCCAATGACTTACCAAATACGAGAAAATATGAGAACAAAGCTCATGCAAACCTGATAGATCTCAGACAACACGAGCACGTCATTGTGGCGTTCAAACTGCAGCATGCTCCATCAAATTTAAGGGGATCTATCTCTCTCCAAGTCCATTCCAAACGGATGCTTTTTTTTAACCCTTACAGATAAATTTTCTGTCACAATGCTCTAATGTCAATTTGTTCATATTTCTTTCACATCAGCTTGTTTTTTTACCGATACCAACGGTTCGTTCTAGCGAACCCATGTTCATGAACTCGGAAAACTCCGTTCTGTCGATAGGACCCTGCTGACAGAGCCACCGTGAGATTAAATAACTCCAACAATGTAGAATGTTGTGAGGAAGAACGCCGATAAGTCGTCCATGTCAAGCAAGCGGAATGATCATGGTCACATTCTTCCACAAAATATAGCCTTGGTGGCGAGGGCATGAGAATGGTGGAGATATTGTTATTGTTCAAGGGGATCCGATTCGCGATACGATGTTCAACATACCCTTGATATAGATCAGACTTAGATCGGGGCGCTATTTTATTAGTGTTACCGAATTCCTGATGAAATGATAGATCATCGGAACAGGAAATCGTTCTCAAATCCGCACAACAATAAAGACCAAGTGAAAGGATCACTTATTGTTGGTAGAACACTAATACGGGGTCATAACAACCTGATCAGTTGACAAGTATATATTCGGGGTGGCTATATATATGCATATGTTGGAAGATCGATGGCAAGACCCGCTTCTTTATCTCAAATGGACTGTTCGTTCACATTCCAGAGAACAACTGAAAAGGACAAATCACACCCAAGTCCAGTTCCTGGGTCTGTCTCCTAGCGCTTGCGTAAAACATCGGCTGTGTGATGCGAGGAGACCCTAGATACATGTGATAAAGCAGGAGGCAGTTGCTATCGATATGATAGTTGCACGGACAGATGACACAGAACGGGACAAGGAGCGCAGGAACACAATGGTTCTGTTATCCTGCCGAGCCAGAGCTGGCTTTGAACTCTTGAAGTACCATGACAGCAACGCAGCGTTATCTGAGGCAGCACCAAAGATAGTTTTCGTGAGAAAAGTCCTGGTTCAAAATCTCATTCAGATAAAAACAAGATTGACTTGTCCATCATAGATTGATTATCCATCATCGCGCTGAAAAGTGGGCGGATGCCAACCAGACCAGGTGAGCGGCCATCCCTATGCAAATACCTTGGTTTGACAGATAGAACATTCATAGCGCTTTAACGACAGTGGAATCACTTTATTGCACTTGGGCGTCCATTTGCCCTTGCCAACTACACCCAGCCGGCTACTATGGCGATGTCAGGGCAAACTACAGGTTCGCATGCTCAATGTAGGTTTGAGCATACAAGCGCCAACAATCGCCAAGGGCTGCAAGCAACCAGAACTACCTCAATTTGATGAGATCATTGATCCGAAAGTTCCCCAGGTCCACCTAATAGAACCTCCGCAGTCCCCGCAGAAATTCACGATCGATGATTACAGAGCGACAACAACGGTAAGCGGAGTAATGCGGCTCTCCCACTCTGAACCAAGAAGATTTGGAGCTCAGATTCTTCCCGAAGGTGTATTGTTTGGAATACCACAGCCAACGACCGATAGATCAGTAACAAACTCGGAAGCTCGACCAATCACTGTGCCTGTGAATAGAAAGCCTTGACTAGGCTTGTATCATGTCTACGTTTCTATGAAAAGGACACGAAAACAAACGCTCACAGGAAGAATCCGAACCAGCCTCTGACAAAAGACCTATTGAGTCAGTGTCGAGTCAGTTGCTAAAACAATCCATGACTTTTTTTGGAAAGATGGACAAACAATTTGAATGGCATCCAAGTTTGAATTGGTACACCACCTTTCAAAAGACAGCGAACCCATTCACCGCCCGATCCACTAGTAAGAGATAAGAATCCCCCTTCAGTCAAATCAATTGTGACTCCTAGATTATGTGTTTGGGAAACGCCACAAAAGTTGATGAGTCATACAAGCAAGTTGACTCTTTCAGAAAAAGAACGAGAGACCCACAAGAGTGACTTACTTGTGCTACTCTGGATACACGACCAAACTCATAACTAAGTCGGCACAGGGTGCGATAAAATTTCTGCAAGGGACCGGGCCACTTCATGGTAGCAGCATCACGACATAGAAGCATTGCACAGCAGGGTCGTTTCTTGATTGACATATGTGATTGCTTTCGCAGTCTGCGCACAGAAACGTTTGACACCGACAGACTGAACCATCACATACCGGACGTTATAATACCACAGAACCTATGATAAGAAACAAGAATCAAACAATCGGGGCTCAATCAGGGCTCAAAAAAACACATACATATGTCGGAAAGAAAGGGGGGGTGCCGGGGGGCATATATCATGTCACAGGATTGAAACACAATGCCAGCAAACAACCATTTGCGAAGAAAAAAAACAAATCAATCGCCTCGATGCTTGAGGGTGATCCACGAGTCCCCAATCTTCCCGCGGATTCCGAGTCTATATGAACAAGATCCACCCAGATGACCTTCAGCATCGGTACTCAAATGAAATCCTCTGACAGGAAAAGATCATTGCGAATAGCTTCTGTGATGGCTCCATACTATACTCAACCACAGGTTCTCAGTATCGGGACAGAAGGGAGCACCGAAGTATCCGATTTCAGCAGGGGGGGACGGGTCACGATCGAGAGCAAAGACTGTGGATATCGTGTATACGAAGCGATTGGCTTATTTAATTAGGATAGTAGAGTGGAGTGAGGAGTGAGCATTTTACAGTCAAGTGATCATCTTCATTAGAACATGGAGTCAACGGCTGAAGCAAGATAGAAATAGAGCTATTGCTCAATCAAGACGCACCCCAGAAAGAGCACGTGGCCTGCACAGAATGCAACTGAATCGCTCTCAACGTTCGACGCCCAACGCCCTCATGATTTTTGAATTCATATCTCCCTCTCTCGAAAGTAAGAGTCGGCTTTCCAAGGAGTGCAGTTGCCTGTAGTCCTCCAGATTCTCAGAGATCAATTCGATCGAATTATTCCGAGACAAGGACAGGCTGCCTGCAAGATACTCAGCTTAGATAGTACCGATCTCTTTCTGAACTTCTTCCACCCTATTCCTGCATAATCCATCTTTCGTAATGATTGCCACTTTCGTTTGCACGGAATGCTGGAAAGGAAGATTCAGTGCCTACGGTCAAAGAGAATGTGACCTTTTTTTTCACAATTGCCCGGAAATTGAACGTACGCAACAGCTAGCTACCAGATCGTCAATCTCTGCCATAATTCTTTCCCCTTGTTCTGACAGTCGTTTACAACTTGACTCGGAATTAGATATTAATACCATGAGCCTTTTTTTTTAGAAAAAAATGTGCCTTAGTACCCCAACACTTTAATTTTGAGACAAGTCATGATGATGACTCAACCAGAGGGTCATCCTTGTTCCAGTAGCTCGTTTTGACCCTGAATGCCGGTCAATCGGGGTGTGGGGGACCGGCTATTGTTCGTATTTCCGTTACGTTACCCCCATAAGTATAAAAAAAACATACGAGTAACCCCAAAAACTAATCCTGCTATCAATTGTCCGAACAACGTCTAATCGCACGCCATCAAAGCGTAATCAAGGCATTCAAAACGGCTATTCATAGCTGGTCTGGCTTATGACTACTGATGCGATGGCGGAGTCCCAGATTGGTGTAGGCATGAAAATATCCAGGTATCACTTTGAACCGTGAGATTTGAGCATTGAGCATCGTGGAGAAAAAATTTCTGAGCAACGTGAGCAGATATTACACTGGGCAAAAACGTGCAAAATGAAAACGTTTCCAGATGTACCCGAACAGTCAGTCCCGGGTGCCTCGCCCCCTAAACCTTATCTTTCCCAATCAAGGTTTACTAGTTGTGGTTTTAACACCCCAGAATTCACTAGCTGATTCAAAAAGTCCTCTTTGCCGAAAGCGAAAGCTGAGGTGGTACTCTGATTAGTTATCTATCCACGATTCCACTGAAACGAACCGGTTACTTACTGAACATCTCAACATCGGAACTGCCTTGTCTCTGAACTACTTGATGACAATAGATACAATCAGCATCAACTCAGAGATAACCCATACCAGTCAGGAAAAGGCCTAGGCTATGGTTCATAACGGAGTATGAGAGAGGTTAAATCCCATGTGTTATGACAGGGCGTGCGTCATCAAAGGCGTAGATTGTCTCAGAGTTGACTGTATAAATACATCTATAACATCATAAAGGAGAGACAAAGCTTGACTGAATGAGGAGAAAGGGAGCCAATATCGGTTTTTGAAACAACGGACAACAGACAACAACCCATGACCCATGATCATCAATCACTATCAAATCTCTTGACGCACGTTCATACACAAAACCTGTCTCAAGAAATCTCGGGAACCTCAAGAAATTGGACATGAGAGGATGGGCGATATGTGATATGTGATTATTACTGTTCATGATACCTCTCTCTCTATCATCGGTCGCAAACCAACATTCTCTCTCGGTGTTCCCTAGGCGATAAATCGATAAATCGAAGCCTGTCAAAACGAAAAAAGAAAAGCTCATCCAATCAGATACCACTCAAAATTAAATAACATCCGTCCCGAGACACATGTCAATGGAAAGAAGAAGAAGAAGAAGAAACGAGGAAAATGAAAAATTAAAAGCCAAATTCAGCAACATTTGTTCCTCCTTAACGACAGCCTCGGCGATGTCAGTTTTTTTTCTTCTAGAAATCAACGTGTGCTTTCCAAAACGGCATGAGACGATTTATTTTTTTCCATCTTCCCTGTCAATGGAGGCTTTGTGAGGGGATACCACTCCCCCTGAGGTACGGCCCCTGCCAATCACTAGAGACCAAAATATATACAAAAATATTGTGTGGGATTCGATACACCCTGAGGGGTAGTATTTCCAAAAGAGAGAGGCATTTTTACAAGACCTCAAGTGCAATCAATCTTCTGAGTAAAAATGTTCTGAACAGACGACAATACCTTTTTCCCCACAGCACTAACAACGAGAGTTTCTTGAGATCAGGGTAAGAAGTGGATCTCTCTGGGCGCCACCCCAAAAAACATACACAGAATAGTTTACCCCTGATTATAGATTCCTCGGAGAGCTATGACCGATTATTTCGGGAAGCACCTCAACATTCCGGAAATATAAATCATGTTTTATCTTGTACTCCCCACGTTTGCTTGATCTCAGACACTGCGACTAGGAAGATAAGAAAACAAATGAGACATAATAGAATGGATCATGCACAGTCCAGTTACTAAAATAAACACAAGGCCCATGTTTTGAAAGACTCAGATTCTTCTTTCAAAACCATCTTCTTGTTCTTCTATTGTTCTTCTATCCGGAAAAGTGAATCTATAAATACCATCAAGTCAGGAATTTGATTAAGTTGTCAGTACCCGGTCGTTCCAATAATTACGACGATCGTCAAACGAAAGATCAGGGTAGTAACTAATAAGCGAAGACCTCCCCTATACGCACCCTTCTTCCCAGTCTCATATCAAGGATGGAGGGATTAATTGATTCATGGGCGAAACATCATAAATTGAGTCTACGAAGTAGTCAGACTGGTGAACGAAGAAGAGATTATTTTTAAGTTGTAATGCGCTGTTGTCGTAGCTCAGGTTGAGGTCGAGATAATCGCCCCTCCCCCACCCACAACCTCCTAATCCCCTTAATATAGTGGCACTGTACCCCGCGGATTAACATGAGAATAGGGGTGCATTATTGTGGACGAATTTTTCTTGAAAACCAAGGCGGGGGCAACCTTAGACAATTCTCCGGCTTGAGCGTCCAATGATCATTTGTCAAAGTCTAAGTGTGCTTGACGTGTCTCCACTAAGTGCGCGGCGGCCATGGAAGTAGGAACGTGCGGGGATGATCGTCCCGCAGAGGGTATATGGACGAACCAGGTCGTCCCGTGAGATGATTGGCCGGTGCGGAAGATGCCGGTGGTCCAATCACCGCGGGAACACGAGACCAATGGGAGGGGAGCAACCGCGGGACCCTCGGTAAGGTTAGAGCCGGGAGACCGGGACGGGAAAAGGGGTGGGTCAAAGGTGGGGAAAGCGAGCCAGTTCGGTAGGAGATCTGAAATCTGAGATGCCGTTGAGATCGCTGTGACATAGATTGGGTGTGACCTGTGTGACGATTGAGTATAAGAAGGGCAAGATGGTGGGCGAAATGATTTCCGACAATGGATCTCGACGCGGTGTGGTGTCCCGTCTGCAGCAGGCTCGTTGAGCCCAAGCGCACAATCGTCCCAATCAAGCCTTCACGCAAACAACCTCCTCGCTCCCGTGGCGGTCTCGCCCAGGGCACAGGACGCATCAGACCCTCCCCCGCAAGTCGATTCAAGGTCATCATCGATCCCGGCCCTTTGCCTCTTTACTGCTCCGACGAATGCCGACGACTCGACGACAAGCTGTCCTCCGTCACCTCAGACGATAAACTTTCCTCATCCGCTACCTCGGATTCCTCGGACTCTTCCACCGCGACCGCGACGACGGCAACCACAGAAGATTCTTCGTTGCCGCCGGCGTCCCCACCGCCGTCCGAATACGCATCACCGTCTGTCGCTGTTCTCGCTAAACTTTACCACTTTCCTCCTCCTCCTCCGCCACCACCGCCTTCCTACGATGATTCCGAGCCCCGCCACGTCCCTCTTGCCGATAACGGTATCATCATGGTCGGCCGCTACCTCCAAAACCTCGTCTCCAAACCTTCAAAGCCCCAGTCTGGCCCTCATCGTGCTCCTCCAGGCCCTCCCAAGACTATTCCAGGTTGGAACGACGGCAGCCACGCATGGAGGTCCTGCCTATATAACCTCTCTGTTTCTCCTCCCGTCCCCCAATTGAAGAAAAACACAAAGACCAAAGTCAGCTCTCGACTCGGTGATGCCTCCATGCCTCTCCGCACAAAACCCACTTCTCCCCCCGACCAAAACTCTATCATGCTCGAAAAGTATGCAGAATCTCTTGGTCGTCCACAAGGGACCATCTCCCCTTCCGCAGATGCCACCGTCGTCAGGCGCGAGAGGCCCCTCCTTCCACCGGGTGCTGAGGGAAAACTCCTCGTCCCCGATGTCAAGCTCAAAGTTCGCACTGGATCTAGTATTCCTGACGACTCTGTCGCCACCAAACCCGTCAGCCCTCCCCGACGCCCTGCCCCAGAGTGTGAGTGTCTCTTGCACCATCGTATCTCCACATCCATTGACTTTTTCCTAGCTCGTTCCTGGTCCTATGATAATCTGAAGACTTATGACCTCATGCCTATGCCTTCCACAAAGGAGAAGCGCACTCAAATTTCCATCGTTGATGGCAAAGAGGTTCGAGTTGAATACGAGGTCGACACCCCCCAACCCCTCAAACGCTTGTTCTTGTTTCCCTCTCCCGTCAGGACCCAGTAATCGTCATTTGGCTCTACTTCATTTACTGCGATCTCTTAACGACTTCGCCATTCATCAACTACTATAATTTCCGATGACCACTTATTATGATACCCTTGCTTATTCTTATCTTCGTATTGCACCTCTCCGTGTCAGCTATTCTTCTTCCTCCACCATTTGCGTTCTATGGGCCCTACTTCTCATACCAGACGCTGCCTCATCTTGTCAGCAGTCTTAACAAAATTGTACCATTGCTTGTACGATATTCTACGTGTATATTTGTAAAATTATTCAGACTTTTGGTAGCATACATGGTGGTCCCTGAACGTTTCACATAATCTTTGGTCTCCTATTATTTTCAATACTTTGTATGGCTTTGGGGTTTATGAATGCCAACAATTTGAATTCTATGCCAAGTGTGACTACTCGCGGGCCAAGCCCAAAATCCTCCAGGGTTCGATTGAATCGCACCTACAATAATAAGCTTGCAAAATGCGCGTGTACGTACGTAGGTAGATGTCTGCTATAATCAAGGAATGGACATGACACGATATCAGCCTCCCCGGGAAGTATGAACCCCAAATTTTCGTTCGAGCTTAGTCGTGGCACCATTACATACATACACATGTTCTACCGTGATATATTTATACATCGTTACAGCGGCCGAAGTTTCACCGAAGTCAACTTCATTTTTGATTGGCTGGCGAATAATGGCTGACTCCCCGGTGGTTGACATTACTCTATGTTTGAGACTGAAAAAAAAATTCATAAAACGTCTACAGCAAGCGAGAAATAGCAACAAGCGTACACCTCAAAAACATACGAAAGGGGAGCTTTACGCTGTTCCGACCACCGACGATATAGGGTCAATACAAATAACATTTACTAGACCGCTGTATAAGAAACTAGTTATGTATAACGTATACCTGAACGGGTTTGGGTAAAAGAATTTTTGATACGCCGCTGAACCAGTGGTTTCCGTTTTGTGCTCCGCTCCGTCTCTATTTTTACGGTAGCGGTAGCTTGATGAACGAGAAAGAGAGAGAGGGTGGGGATGGAACTAGCTTGTAATGCTTTCCTTCCCCTCACATTTCGAGAAGACTGACTGCTCGGGTAACTACACGGAAGTCTGTTTCCATCCCGTCTTTTGTCCTGGATACAGGAAAAAGAGTTTAGAATGGAGCGATATCAGAGACCCCATATTTAGGACCAAACCTAACCTGCACAGTAGACGGGCCGAATCAATTTTTTTTTTGAGTTCAAACCAACTTACCTCAGATCCGTATTTTCCCGGGTTGGTCTTTTTTCCCCTCACCTTTTCTCTCCGAGGGAAGGGTGAGAAACAAGCGCAGCCCAACCCATGAGGGGATGGATATGGATACTTGTTATTGTAGATCGGCTACACCCGGAAATTCCACGCTCATTAATTTCTTATATACCCTTTTTTTGTCATCGAACGTTCGTTCTTTTGCTTCTTTCCTCCTCCCGAGTTTTTTTTTATGTGTGTCCACACATTTCCGGAAAGCTTCATTCCGTACTTAAACTTTTTGAAAATGTACGAAATCAACGAAAACGAACCGCCGGAGGCTGCTGTTATCTTTGATCAAATTTACTCAAACGTGTGGACAGCTAGCATCGAATCAGAAGCTTCGAACAGAGATACATACCCTTCAAAAAAATAGACTTCATCATGGAAAAAAAGGGAGGGAAAAACTACGGGCTAAGAAACTGGATGTATCGTTCCATTGGCAAGCTTAGGACTGTCTTCATGTTTGGAATGTAACCCCTTTGAAGAAATGCATTCATCCATATGCTTCAAAAAAAACAACCCTTGGCCCAGGCTGATGATTTTAAAAAAAACACATTCCTTCCCCTTTTGAGAAGGTGAACGTAAGGTCAGAAACTCCACACCAATGCCGATATACGTACATACATAGTGGCCTTCCCCCCGGTGACTTCGCTTATGGACCATGTGTTTTTTTTGGAGGGCCGATTTCAGTTATCCGCTTTCGTTCAATAACGAGACAGTGATACACAGGGACAACCCCCCGGTGGTTCTGGGAGGAGGAACACGAGACCTTCATAGTGCCGGCAGAGGTTCAGCCTGATATTATCTCTAAAGGGATTGACAGGTCCGGTGATGCATAGCTTTTTCGGCAAATAAACGGAAGAGAAGGAAGGGGCCGGCATGCCCATCAAAATCTGTCTCTCTCTGTCCCTCCACCTCTCTCTCGACGATTGTGCTCATGTCGCCAATAGGCCACGAGTGTAATTACAATAGTCGGGAATTGCGGGACGGAAAGAAGGACGTTTAATTTGGCCTTTGTTACATATTTGAACAGATATCTATCCAAATCAGAGTTATACTTTGTTGTGTCCTAACTGGCTAGTTCCGAGTAAAAAATAGTTCACAATCAATAGGAACTTGTTATCAATGTCAGTATCCTACTTGATCTCTTTTGATGGCAATTCGTTACTTGAGTCATGAGTGGGCCATCTCTCATGAATGTCTTATCTAGAAACTCATGCAATAAGAGATACTCATGATAAGGTCTATTCCAAAGTCCAATTCTCATCATCGAACGTGCAGAATCCAGTTGACTAGTCTGGATTTGAGGGTCCTCCCCGAGATCTCGTTGCCATCATCGAAACGGGGGTGGGGTGGTGAGATGCGATTGTAAGGCAATAAGTAGGTGATTGATCCTTGGTTTGTTTTGATGACTTGATATTTTTTCCCCCCATAGGACGCTCTATACCTCATTGTTCAGAATCAACGCAGGGAACATTCCGGCGTCAGATCTGACAAACACGTAAAAGGGAGGTCAGATTCATCATCATGATTGCGATAATTGAACTGCGATACGTAGACCCAGCAAACCCACAGAAAACTTGGTGTTTCCCGCTCAATGTTCATTGGCAGGTTGTGGAAGGATGAGTCAAACGCTTTCTTCATGACACGTTCGAAATGAACAGAAACAAGCTCGTGATTGTTGGGTTCCCTTGCCGCAAAAATGCAATGGATGGGCTAGAATACGCCTATTAGATGGCGTGATCGTCCGCTCATGATCCGCTCTCGTTGATTACTCGTGTCTCTGGAACGGTAAATGTTATCCGTGGATAAGATTTTCATTAATCTAAAGTGAAGTTCACCGCGCGTTTTTGTTCACATGGAGAAAGTATGGTTCATTCCATTTACATCGCTCATCGACCTCAAGTCAAACTGGTTTAATTGCTTCGAGAGGACTAGTCTACGGCCATATGAACACCGCAACTTGAAGAAGTCAGCACAGGCAGCCAATTGTAAGCCACGTCCGAGAAGCTTCTACAATCTCCAGTATGTTGATTGATGCATTGCTTCGGAAAGAATAGTCCGTTGCATCCTAGTACAACGGAACAGACCCCCCGCTTTTTTCGATGTAGCGATCATCGGACAGCATATTGTATTGCAATTGCTATTGCAGTGCTGTGGAGGGAAAAACCTGTGTAGATCACATGAGTCTGGGATTTGGCACTGGAGCCCACATGAGCCTTTGCGTGTATGTAAAGAACCTATGGCTGATTCATGAATGCTGTGAGGCTAAGTCATCCATTTCCATCCTACTCGGAACTCCTGACATGATTTATGAAATTCAAGCGATTGCTAAGGCCTCATTACTTGTGCCTGGGAGATATCCAAGTAACACATTGTTTTCATTGCTATTTCCCTGCTTCACACCTGCAAGTTTGAGGATTCATAAAAATAGAATCATTAAGTCGGCATTTTTGGAGTTCAGAATATCGTGAGTTTAGAAGACATGGGCGCATGTTCGAGCAACGAAAGTATAATTGCTATCCGATGAAAATTTTCATGCCTCAAAATCCGCTTTGAGCAAATCATCGATTGTCTATCGATAAATCGAGTCAGAGAGGCATTTTTAACACCCCCAATGACTGGTCTAGCCTACTTGGAAGTTCAGGTTGTTTTGTTCTCAGAGCGGATATTTTATCTAGGGATCAATGATCGGTGTGATGTAGTAGCTCTTGAACCATGTAAGCAAACAAGTCTTGTGACACACATATATCTGCTCAGTTTGGGATAACCCTGGTGCTGTTGTCTGTTCGCAAAAGGAGGAACATGTTAGTACACTTGTTCGGCCCTTGACGTGACAACAACAAACGTCTCTTGTCTATCAAGTGGCTCTGTTGAAATGGAACAAGTGTTACTTATGACTAATGTTCTCGGGAAGCCCATGTGTTGTTGGCGCGTGGTTCGTTTACTCCACACTGCATAAACACGGCATTGATCCACAATATGGCAGGCTCACTTTTGGATATTAACACACTAGAAGCTCTACTTTTAATTTCCATTTTTCAACCGCGGGACGCCAGAAGAGATGCGGGGAAAGTTCGTGATCACAATTGAGGGGGAAAGACACGTGGATGGCTTTTTTGTTCTCAGTCATGAATATCTACAAACCTTTTGAGGTCAAGAGACATACGCCGTGAGCTAACTTCGAAGCAATCCCTCAGTTGACGCGTGCTGGTCGGTTTCAAGCCCACGTGGTTCATGTTTTGCTACTTGCGTTTCTACTGCGGCCGCTCCATTGAGAACACGTAGCAGGATCAAAAACGGATACATCAACTAGCATAGGATTAAATCGTGGACTTGGGACTGTTCACTCGAAGTAACCCAATTCGACTGACATGCTTTCTGGGGAAGATAGAGCTACAGAATGTCTTGAACGCTATGGGCTCCGACAAACCTTTGTTCGGTTGGTTCTGATTGGCCGCACTAACTAATGTATCACTGAAGTAGAATAGACCACCATCAATTAGTCATTTCCTTGACTTGAACAGTACCATTTGAAGGATTCACAATAGAGACATTCCTACCCATATAAGGGTGTCGTGGAGGGGGCATGATTACCACCGAATGAACGATGCGAGTTTAGCATCATCGGGCCGGACCTCTGTGAAAAAGGACCAGACGCTCTGCTCGTTACAAAACTGCATGTCGCGGAATAAAAAGGACCATCGTATTGTTCACATGTCATGTGTGATTATGCCGACCGAGTTGGTTGGCTCTCTCAATTCGCAATGCTTTCCCACTTTCGCTATAGCGTCTTAATATTTGACTGTTAAGTAAACGGGAAATTCACCTAGGGGTATACAAGCTTAAGCAAAATCAGAGCGCGGGATGGGGGTCGGGAATTGTGAACTTTGAAAGTATAAATAAAAGCCTCCAGTAACGGTTAAACCCGATACAACTAGCGAAATGCTCCTCCCCAGCTGACCTAGCCATCTGACTCGTGTAAAAAGAGACTATCCTGGTTGAGATTAGACATTGCTCCAGGAAAGTGATGGTGAGAATAGTGTAGAGAATAGTTTCAACAAGTACACTCGGTTGGAAGCATGACGCTCCCTGGGCTAGCTCATATTTTGGAAATGTTTGAAGAATCTGCCAGGCAAGTAGCATCGTCCAAACTGCTGCCTTGACATTGATCCATTCCAGTCCAATATGACTCAACTAATGAAGGCGTCAACAGATGGGCAGAAGCAATCCTAGTAATGATCCATTTCCCATTTGAGGGGCTTTGTTCATTTGGAGACAATTAAAGCTTGAACCCAATTTGTCCAGACTCGGTTTTCATATACTTAACTGGAATACAAGCTATTTCCAGTCAAAGTCTTTCGGTGTATTCTCGGGATGTCTTACACATAATATTATGAGTCAAGTAGAGTCCTTTATTGAGACATGAATCAGGGTTGAAGCGAGAACTAGATCTTGTGACACGGGCCGGATTATTGGAAGCCAAATTTGGCAGTCGAACCAGTTCAAGTCATCGGTTGTATCAAGGGGTACCTTGATGCAACAACATCCGTTTCGACGAATGGTATCTCCTGTACCTAAGTATGCTGTGGAAAATGTCCCTAAAATTTCCCCGTGCTCCATCAGGAGTCAAACAGGGGAATCTTGTTATGCCTGATTACGGCGACGTAGGAGGATCCGTGATGATATGCCAAAACACTCGGTCAAACGTGGAGTTTCGCGTCAAGGACTCTTCGTGGGGAGTGCTCAGTATCGACAAACTCATATCTTGACTTCTATGCTCTTGTCCGCCACAATTGCACTTTTCTCGTGACAAGGGCCTGCTTATCTCCTGGTAACGAACGGATCTCTTCCCCATTTCTTCACCGTGCGCTGTCGATTCTTTGAGTCCTCCAGAATTCTCCAGAATTAGTAAAGTGACAGTTAATTTGTTTTCGTGTGGGCCAGTCATTTTTATCGAATCGAGCATGTTCACTTTTCTACTCAGCAAATTTCGGTCTCTCAAATACAGGTGATATTCCACCATCCAACATAACACCCGAAGATGGCTGCCGTGATTTCTGCGTGACATGGCCATTTGTACGTCATGAAGCTACCTGCTGATTTCCATGGTCCGTAATGCAGCTCATATCGGCTATTCTGTAATCACAAGTTTCAATCGCATCATAGAGTCCCCCTAGCTTATGGATGATCCTCAGTAGCGCATCACTGGATGTTGATCCCTAGAGAGTCTCCCCTCTTCCTGTCAATGGGCTTGGTTCAGTTTTCTTCTCAGTCTGGGGATGCCTTCCATTGACATTTATCAGTGCCCCTTCGCGTGAGTGGTCCCCAGACAAAAACTGACTTTTGACTACCAGCCCTGGTCACTTCTCTTCATCCAAGCTTAATGGACATGATGATACTTAGTGTCCTTCCGATTCCGAAAATTGCATGCCTAAGTCGTGCTTACTTCCGGGGTTTAAGCCTGTTATTTGTATGTCCTTGAACTTGATGTGGCTCGATATGGCCGAGGAGTTGTAATTCTCCAAGACTCAAACCTTTGTCAGGAGTTTTGCCGTTACGGCTGACTGAACGACGAAGTTTCACCGCTGCTTCTAGTGTTAAGTATCAAGGATTTGGAATTCCCGGGTTTCTGCCAATGTTACAAGAAAGATCTGAGAACAGTAATTCCGTTAATCGAATCGTATCTTTGCATTGAGTACATCCTAGACCTTTATTAAATTATCACCTAGCCTTGCGAGAAACTCCATTATTCCTCGGTGAGAATTCTCCCTTGTACAGGCATTGACACATATGATTACATTTAGCTTCGTTTCGACTTCCCACACACGGTAATTCCGCTTGTTGAATAGTCCTCGTTCCGTGGGTGTCTCGTTAGCCTGGAAGAATTGAATGCCTAATTGTATGCCCGTTGGTCACCTGTCGAGCTAACAACCTTCGGGTTATTTCGGAGATTAATGTTCTTTCGAATAAGCTGCGGGTATACGAATTTGCTTGGCTCAGGTGAACGGGTACTATTGAAGGCATTGCCCCTCGCTTTACTATTGAGAATCACACTGGCTGCTTACGCTCCTGTGGATTCGACGCCAGCAAACATGCAGCCAGGCTTGGGAAACTTTCCAAATACAACAAATGATATTAGTACGTAACTGCAGAGTGCCTTGGAGAGCCCTCAAAACCCAGTTGCTGGATGCAACTTTACAAAAGAAGGGGTTATCGTGATCTCAGCGGTAGCAAAAGTATGCAGAGTAGTGAATACACACGGAGTCTATCAATGATGGAGAAGTAGATCAACAGAAGATCAGGTTCGATCAATTTTTTGGGGGGTTTATAGCTGACCGGTTGAGTAGATTATCCAGCGGGTGAAACAGTTCTTGTATTGAGCAGCGGCCGAGTATCAGAGGACTTTGGCCAATCTCTTTGACTGGGATCGTTCAATCTCACTACAGTGTGAAGTGCCTTCACGAAGTGTTATACAAGTCCGTGGTTTGTTTTCTACGCTACATGGACCTGAACATGATATTAGGGAACACGATAGCTTGTCTACTTCAGCAGTCCCATAGCTTTCTAGCACGTCGATAATTTACGATGCCTAAGGGCCGGCTTACTGTCATGTGATGTAACCGCTATCTCGTCTCCGCACTGACATCAGCGTTGGGAAAGCGAGATGAGGTTCAGGTTCAGTCATTGTGAAAATATTTTCACCTCTGACCAACTGACTCTTACCTACGACTATGGATGGTCAAATCTTTCATCCCGATAAATCTCTCTTAAATCCGAAATTTGAGGGCTACAAGCTCCATCTTTCTCAGGAAACGTCTGTCTTGCAATTTCCCCTGATCAGTCGGTCAACCCAAGTAGCCACATCCGGAAAAGTACCCTTTGTCTTTCAAGAAGTGCAGAGTAGAATCACCCACAATCATCTCGTGGTTCATGGCGAATCCGGTCGCGCTGTGTACGTGGATGCAGAGTATCATGTCATCTTTGTGGATCTTGGCCAGGTAAATAATTATTCAAGCTGGTTTCGCTTTTTGTGCTGATGTTCATTTTTTTAGGATAGAACAAGTCCATCGATGTACAAAATTTTTGAACTTGCGAAGCCTATTCAGTCCGACACGATAGACATGGAAATCCATCGTGAATACCCCTCCGCTTCGTTTATTTCGTCATCCTCGTTATTGGTGTCCGATGGACAGGGGACAATGTATATCCTCAAGTTGCATGTGTCACAAGGTGGAAGCGCCACACTTCTTGGAACCTTTGTCTTTCCATCCCTCGGTCCGGAATCCATTGATTCACCATCTCGGATTCACCATGTTTATCAACCATCGTCTCATACTGTCGTCGCGACTCTGTCCTCCCGGTTCTATTCTGCGCACTACTCTACCTCATCATCAGGAAGGCCCCATGCTCCCGTTGAATTTGACGTGTGGGGTGTTAGGATCAGTTTGTTGGACACTCGTGATGTTGATACTCCTGCTCCCCTGGAAATCTTATGGCGCAGACGCGGAGAGGAGGTACCTATATTTGCAACCTTCATTGAGAGTCTTGGCACTCATCTCCTTGGTGGTTCTGATTACCGTGAGCTCGACACGCCACCCCCACTTGCATATGAACCCACGTCGGACGAAATTGTTCCGATCCCTCGAGATGACGGATCTTCCATGCCATTGAACCCACCCCAAAGGCCTCCTCCATATTCATGGACTCAAACATCCGATTCCATTACTGTCGCGATCCCCCTCCCCGCTACCACACCCAAAGAAAAGATTCGAATCCTCTTTTCCCCTACCACATTAACTTTGCACGTTGATGTTAATGTTGACCCAAATAATCAAATGCCTCCTAGATACTCGGCTAGGAAGCTTTGGGATGGCATTTCACCGACATCAAGTTTCTGGACTTTTGATCGCCAGGCTGAACGCACGTACGGCATTTTATCCCTTCATCTGGAGAAACAAAATGAAGGCACTAGATGGTCCCAGGTGTTCGCTCATGTGAGGGCAGGCTCAGTTATTGAAGAAGACCTCGACGTTCCAGAGACGCTCGATCCCTCTGAGCTTCTAAATATTCAAGAAGCTCTAGAAAAGTATACTTCAAGCTTACAAAGGCAAGAAACCGGTGGCCTTGGACTTGGAAAAGGTATATCGAGCCTCGCGGGAAATGAACTTGACGAAGAAGTGGATTCTTCCGTTGGAAGGAGAGCGTTTATCTCCTGGGTTTATGACTCCTCCCAGCCTGGTCGGAGTCAACCCGAGTTTTTATCCCATCAACAAGGTGCTACTGCTTTTGAACTTCTCTCAACCCCCATCCCTGGGTGGGGTAGTAGTGATTCTACCTCGTTCATCGTCAAAAGTAACATCGATGGCACTGTATTTGCGCTTGATTCTGATATGTCTCTCAGCGGGTCTCAAACTCCACGGTGGAAGCATATCGCGACCTATTCTGCTCTGGCATTTGTGCTCGCTTCGAAACGGGACACCCGATTTACCTACCATGTTCCAGGACTTGGGGTCTTTGCCTTTGAAAGCGGCTCAAATAATCGGGGTGGTAACGTGTACATATATTATCCGGCTGATCCAAAAGCTCTGACAGCTAAGCAATCCATCCTTACAATTAATGATGACTCTGGTGGAGCACTCATAGGTGTTGGGGCATTCGTGGACAGCAATGGAGAGCCGATGATTGCATGTTTGACTGAGGGCAAACTGGTGTTGATTAGGGGTCTATAATAAAAATGCAAGCCTAGGGCGAGGGAACAGGCAAGGAAACACGGAAGTTCAAAACATGGGTAAAATACGAATATTGTATACACCGGTTTTGCTACCTAGGCCGCAGATGTGCACAGTATAAGGACACAGATAAAATACAACTGAAATGTTCGGTGAGCCCGAAAAGCAAAGAATTGACAAAGGAAAGAATCGAGTGAGGACTGCATTATGAATTGGACATATGTTTTAAAGGGTCTTCACTCGCATCAAGAAATTCCTCTACTTTGGTAACCGGCGATGCAGTATCCCCAGAAGGTTGAGATGGGAGCTGCTGAGCCGAAGGAACCCAAACCTGTGCATCACCATTGGGAAGATGATTCAGTGGTTGAAGAGTTTCTCTCTGATGCTCTGCTCCGTCTTGTGGTATGTCCCACATGGTGTTGTCCTCCTCAACCACGCCCCTCTCGAAGTCATCCAATCGTGCCTTGAGCCGTTGTGTTGCATCGGATGACTGGAGGTGATTTTGATCTTCAAGGGAGTATGTATGAGTAAAGAATGGATTTTTTACTAATGTCTCTTCGTCCTCATCCTCGCTATCATCTGAGCCGAACATCAAATTCCGGTTACCGCCTATAAAGTTATGGGCCCAAGGTGTTGCAACTCTTCCAGCACCGTTCAATACCCGGGCAAAGCTGCTTAGACCTGCACCGGATGAAAATGAGATTGGGCGATCATCTTGGAATCGACTGGAATTGCGACTGGCTTCCCCATTGAATGATGCTCGGCTTTGCGGATAGAGCGAAGGGAATGAACTAGGAGTGGCATAACCGTAGTTTTGCTGAACACGATCTTTCATCCATGAATACCATTCCTCTTTCGTGCGTCCCTGCAGTAGAGCAACAATGAGAACTGTCATATTGTCACAACCAATGACACCAGAATCGACATCAGGAGCAAGGCAGTGATCACACATCTTCTCGCCAATCTCTGTAAGAGAAAGACCTGTTGAGACATGGTATCTCACAAAATCAATGACCTGTTGAGAGGAAAGACAATCCCAGATACCTAGAGAATAGCGTGAGTCATGTTAATGATTAGATGCTAATGTGCGTTACCATCGCATGCTAGGACAAGGAATTCATCTTCTTCAGTTCTTTCGTGGCAGGTAATATCCGGATTAGCAGTGACAATCTGGTCTTCGGGGCTCAGCATACAGTTCTCCTTGAATTCAAAGTCACCCAATGCACGAGAGAGAGCGAGATCTCCTGTCCGAATTATCAGAAAGTGGCCTGAGGTAAGGAAAGCTGCTGACCATTGACACGTTCAAACTCGATGAAACCACCAGCCTTTAAGATTCTGTTCCGTTCCACTATTACGCCGTCCTCAGGAGGTAGTCAGAGTGAATGTAGAATGGCATACATTGGTTTGTGGGTTTATGGTCGAAACTCAACGGCTTCACCTCTCCCTTGACGCTAATGACCGATCTCGAATCACCTGCATTGGCCTGAAAGAGTCTTCTTGAGTTTTACGAGGGATAAGGCAGAAACCTGAGCTTACAACATAGATTTTATTTTCTGTGATCAAGGCAGCAACAGCAGTGCAACCAGATGGTTTTCTGGGTCGCAATGGGTCTGAGGGGATATCTGCTCAACTGAGCTGATGATAAAGAATAGGATGGTGACACACCTATTCGAAGTTCCTGATCAATATCCAAAAAAGCCTCCTTGAAGGCGATCTCGTAGTTCTTTTCAGTATAAGACTTTTCCAGAATGAGACGCTTATGGACGTTCTGTCCTGCAAACTTAGCGACATGGCTACCTGAGAAGACGTCAAGCAGATAAGAAGACAGATAAGAGGCATCTGACATACCACCGTGACCATCGTATACAGCGAAGAATGCATTTCTATCCCCGTGCTCTTCATCGATGCCCAGGATTGCAGCATGGGCGTCTTCCATGGCTAAGAGAAGCAAATGAGCATCAGTGGACGCCACAGTAGAGGATATCACAGAACTCACTAACACGCCATCCCTGCATGTCCGCTAAGCCGTACATGAAGCGTGGATTGTCCCCCGCTTCAGTATGTTTATGTGTCGCTGATGAGGATGGTGGTTAAGTAAGTCAGGCGACATGATGATAAGAGTGGCTCGCCTGGATACGAAAGCATTTGACCCTTGCAGAGACATGTGAATGAACAGAAAAAGGTATCATGAAAAGAGAGAATGTACCATGGTTGGACGATTTGCGATGGACGAGCAGAGAGAAAGGTGAGAGAACTGATAGTGGTGGTCGTGTAGCCGCGTCACGCGAGACTGATGGTATATCACTCTCGAGGTACAAACCCAATAAGACTTGAAATTGGGACACCCATATCTCGATGCCAAACAACTAGCCCAAGGAACCATCTATCGGCAAGTGCTAAAGGAGAATGATGCTAACTCCTAGCAGGATGCTTTAAAACCAGCGTACTAGGTGGTGATCCTACTGTGGATACAAGGGAACATTTGCACTACCTGCCTGCAATTACAAACAGACCTCTATGTTAGATAACTTGAATTGTGCTCTCTATGAGCCAACCAGTGTGCTAGGCATGGGTTTTACGAAAGCCTGCCTCTATATCTTGGCTGTAAAGCCTTAACCATTTCAATTGGCATGCTGTTGTAGTAGCTATCCTAGGATAATCTATTTTACATGGCTTCTCTCCTGGAATTATCTGCAGTTAATTGATACGTTCATTGATGGGCTTCAGACTGGATACCCCAATTCATCGCCAATCGCCATGAAGAGTAACACGACCTATACTATGGCCAAAAGTTGCGGAGGCCAGTCTCTCGTTCATCGATTGTCACAATATAAGCCTTACCAAAATGGGACCAACAATTACAGAGAGAAGGAGGTCTTGAGTGACTGAACATATATCCTTGGTTTGCCCAGCATAATTTTTGGAGGCTGTCTGGATAGCGGTGAATATTTCAGCCAAACGCACTTCGAGAGCCAGGAGGTCGTTCTCATTCCAAATGGCTACAGTCTTGTTCAGACGGATAAGCAACAAAAATCAGATACCTCAAGAACCAGACTCACTTTAACAACGATGTAACAACTTCAGCCACTCGGGTTGAGACATAGACGAACGGCAGTGTTGAAGTTAGTGAGTTGCACAGCGGCAACGGTGCAGTCATATCTAAGGCTGTAAAATGCCTTCAGAATTCACAAGAAACTGATTTGAGAAAAGTTACTCACCACAGTGGATGTAAAGCCGAGAGGTCATACAGGTACAGGCCTTGTTCCGGGCAGGAAGTGCAAAATTAGACTCCCACATCGTAGATGACGTGCCGATGGAGATACATTTGTTGGCATTCAGATTGATTATATGATTGCAATGGACGTAGATGCTTCAGTGTTGGCAGATGAGGTGATAGTTGACATATGATTGAACTGTGATGCATCCTCCATATCAACATATCCTCTGTGGAACAAGTTAGCAGCAGTTGCAGATGGTCAGATGGAAATTGATTTTTCTTAAGAAAAACAAACCTTGCTACAGTGGCCAAGACTGGTGATATCTATGCACGAGTTGATAGAAATTGTGACCTGTTCATATAGACAGGTCCGGAGGGTCCGAGATCAACGAGGGAAACCAAGCTGTCCATTACGTGGAGTAGGCCCCCTATAAGGCAGAAACCAACCATACCACTGGAAGCATTTTCCGAAGAGAGACTTGAGGACGAACACTCCATGATACCACCAAGCCCAAGACAATAAACTCACATGAATTCTAATTCTATTGCCCTTGGCAGATGACATAGATGTGAGACTTTGTAGGATGAGGGAAAACAATTCAGAGCTACAGAGGAGCTGCTGAACTGTTCTTCACACATTTTGTGCGGAAACATTGCCTTTTGACAAGGCAATGTTTAGTGGTCAGACCGGTTCGAACTCCTGCCCGACTACATTACGCGATCAGTAGTGTGCCCTTACGAACTCAGCCATCTGGCCGACTTAAAAGTTCGTCAACCTTCTATAATACCATAAATTGACCATAATTGCAATTTTCTTTTTTGTTTTGAAAATTTTTTTTTACACGGGGCACGTAGGCAGACCGTGGCATTGTCATTTTCTTCACACTGTCAATTCACATTGTCAATTACCATCTAAAGCATCAGCTGAGCTTGTTCGAGGT
>Ga0153938_1000069_pt1 | contig 34069 bp, 38 predicted proteins | sample TSNY022MetaG_FD_104740 | JGI IMG/M metagenome (GOLD analysis project Ga0153938, IMG submission 104740) | Attine ant fungus gardens microbial communities from New Jersey, USA - TSNJ022 MetaG | ecosystem: Host-associated > Fungi > Mycelium > Unclassified | place: USA:New Jersey: Brendan T. Byrne... | reverse complement strand
CGCCAGCAGTAACAACGCCGGTGGACCTATCAGGGGGAGGAAATGAAGTGAAGGGGATATTCATTGTGATTTGACGATGGACCTGATGATGAATGGGATCCTGACACGTTTCAAAAACTTTGTAACATTATTTCTGGTTGTATTTATTGATGTGTTGTAGCATGTCCGTATCATGGGCCGCCTTATCGTTCTGCTGCATGAAGTCAGGTGTGGAATAACAGTGTCAACTCTGGACTTGTTCGGCTAATATCAGATGGAGAAGCTGTAGGAAATGGACTCGTACATACGTTCAAACATGAGAAATGAGGGACTTATAATGAAAACACGATGCAGCACTCAAGCATCTTGGCACAACAGAAGTATCAGTGAATTGATGTCTACCACGATGGGACTAGCTATTGTTATCTTTCGATCATTCTCTTCTTCATATGGTGCAAACTCCCGGCATCGAGTGGCCATACGCCACAGGCCCTTGTCTCAGACGCAATCATCAAAATTTGACATTGCCGAAGCGAGTTTGCCATCAGCACGTCCAAATTCCCGTTTGGTCTTCCGACAGCAGTCTTTGCTCACTGAGAGCTTTGAAGGATCAAGACGTACAGTCATTGCCGATACCAAGCTCCTACTTTACGTTGGACAATGCAAATGTCCCCAGGGTATCACTGCCTCGTGTCGATCGGTGAAATGCACTAAAGCTCCATTGGATCAAAAAACGTGTCGAACCCCCCTTACACGTGTACCTCCAACTCAAATACCTGGAACCTGCCGCAAAATTTCCATACCTCCTCTCCCCTCACTTCATCCTCAACGATGGCTCACATGCATACTGAACTTAACTCAGGTTTCCGTTCTTTGACACGTTATGATGAATATTATCTCCCCGGTGGTGATCTTTTTTTATTGGTACGTTGCTAGAGGTGGTACATCATGGGACCAATGATACTGAATCGCATCACTGACTATAGGTTGAACGTCATGTTTTCCGAGTACATCGATATTTCTTTGAACGCGAGAGCACATACTTCAAAGGAAAGCTTGCTACGCCTGCCTCACCCGGTAGTACACGTCCAGGAACAAATGAGTCGAATGCCATACTCCTGGAAGACGTCAAGGTTCACGAATTTGCACGATTCCTTTGGGTTTTCTATAATCCGTGAGTGAAGAGTTTCTCGCCTAGAACAGCCTTTTACTTATAATTCTATAGGAAATACTCACTTTACAACACATCTGTAGCTGATTGGACGGCGATTCTTGATCTGGCGCATCGTTGGGTGTTCCCTGAAGTCAAAGCTCTCGCTGTTCGAGAACTTGAAAAACAGTCGATGCCTGACATTGAACGTGTTGTTGTCTATCAGGATAATGAAGTTGATCGCAACCTCCTTATTCGTTGCTATGCCGCCTTGTGCGAGAGAGAAGAACCGTTGACCCCTGCTGAAGGTCGTCTTATGGGGATTGACACGGCACTTACAATAGCACAGCTTCGAGAGATGGCTCGACGATCCCCCGCTGACTGTCGCTCGCCCACATCAGCGAACATCCGTGGAAGCGATCTTTATCTACTCGTACGGGAGTTGTTTAGAATTGCCTCGCCCATCAGAGACGATGATTCTTTGCCTCAAACGCCATTAGGTGGACCGGTGATAACCGTCCTATAATGTATTTTCGACACCGGCTGATCTCTCTCTTATTTATCTCCTCTAGATATGGCCGGGACTGCCAACAACGGCATCGACCCAGTCGTCACCGGCACGACCTCCACCAGCGAAATCGACAATACAGACAACCATGCCGGCACTGACCTCTCAGCTGCCAATCCAAACGGCTACTCCGCCCCTGGAAGCACAGGAGCTAGAAACACGGCCTCTGGATCTGAAATCGCCTCCACTAAAACCGGAGCGACCACAGGTAATAACAAACCCGGTCCTAGTCAAGGTCAATCAACAAACGGACACGTCCCGTCCCAACACTCCCACTCCGGAAACACCAGCCACGGCAGTGGGAGAGAAGAAAAAGAAAAAGAAAGTGCCAAAGAGCGAGAAACTATCGAAGACGGTGCCGGCACTGGAGATGGATCCAACAAAAACAAATCCCGGCGAAACGCAGCCAGGCGCCTCAACGGGAATTGAGGGAACAACACAGCAACAGCAGCAGCAACAATTACCAGATGGAGAGAAGGAAGATGGTCAGGTTTCTTTGGTGGATTTGGGGAAAGCGGATGAAGCGAAGGAAGCTGATGCTCCTGGTGCTGTGCAACTTAAAGATTGTGAGAAGCATAAGGAAATGGAACAGGATAAAGCGGGTGTTGTCACAGGTGGAGATGGTGTTTCGACAGACATTCCCAATACAACCGCTGACACAACGCAGGAGGTCAAACTTGATCCCTTGGCACGAAATTTGTTAGCCACACAAAGAAGTCCACTCTCTCCTAACAATGACAAGCATGACTGTCTGAAGTCACCTGAGGAGCGGAAGAGCCGTGGGGTTTTTGGAATATTTTCGTGATGATCTTTCATAGCAAACCAATTTTCGTTGTATGTCGCAGTGGAATCTTCTCCTATTTCGGTGTGTGAACCACAAACAATTGACGCCCTTGGATGGAGACACCTTTTTCGGATATAGCCCTGTTGGGCAAGGCAGAACTCAATTCATGTTGATATTAATGAATTTTTTTCTTGTGGTCAACATTCACATCCTGCAACAAGCAAACTCGAGCGCGAAGATGCAGATTACGAGAACCGAAGACACTTTCCAATAAATGGGAGGTGGGGAGTGGGTGTGAAGTAGCTCTCGTGTGCTAAGGATGTCTGCTGGGTAGAGTAAGGGGAGAAGCTGCCCCCAGCAGTTTTCATAGCGATGGCGCATAAAACATGAATATGGGTGTGAGTCTGAAGTGATCCTCCACATGGGAACGTTTGTAGCATTACAAAAGACGTTTCCATGTATATTTGGATGATGTCCAAGTCTTTCAAATTGGTGTCAATGAGATTTTTCAAGCCACCCGATGGTGCTGCAGTACTAAGTATGAAATTATAGGTCAGGAGCTGGCCTCGTCTCGATTAGGAGTCGTAGATGTCATGGTTATTATGCCCAGTACCACAGACTGTGGTAGACTCTTTAGGATGTACAAATGCCTGGAGCAACCTGGGTCAGGAGCTATTTGTCATTGGGACTATTGGATTGGCCAAGAAGGGGGATTTTGATAAACATAACGGGCAGTGGTGACCTGATATTCAGAAGTAATGATAAATAGCTCTGTTGGCCAAAAACTCCACACATCTGCCATTACCAGTAAGTTGAAAATTCCTCTACGGTAGAAATTGCAGCATAACTTACACACCTTCTGTAAATACACTCCTGACGCTGAATTCCGTTTAGGCTCTCCGCGTCTTGGCCGCAGAGATTACTGAATCCAAAAAAGGCAATTAGTCAAGCTGACAAACGACAACCAAGCGACTGAAATGTTCTCGTTCATCAGAAGCAGATATTTCCCTCATGCAATATATTCTCTCGCCATAACCTCGATATCTATACACCTGGTTAGTCAAAAACGGAAAGTTGCAGAAGACAGAGCCCGCATTGCAGCACGCATTTCTATCCTTGAATCGGTGATAGAACAACTTCGTGAAAACAAGGACGTTCCTCTTCATGAGCTAAACCGACTACATCGACTCGCACAACCTCCTGTGGCGGGAGAAAATTCTGGAGAGAGCAAGGGTATAAGTTGGAGAGAGGTCTTTCTTGGCCCACGGAAGGCTGCCGATTCCGAGATGAACGACTTTGACCGACGAGATTGGGAGAAAAGTATGTCACTCCTATTGATTACTCGATTTCTCAGTAATTTAACCAAATGCCATAGTGAAAGAAGAGCTTGACAGTCAAGAGTAATCGACCCTTTCTAGGTGTTGTTCTGGGTAGTCCTTATGCCTCTTACATGTATCAAGTCATCCCCTTAGTTTATTACCTTGGTCCACTCCTTGAAAATCGCTTATCGACTAGTTTTTTAAAGTTCATTATCCAGTCCGTGACCTGACTGGAAATAAATAAAACCAATCTGGAATCAGGCTGAAAACTTCAGACTGTATCATGTACTTAACACGGTTTTGATAACATATCACCTGGAAGGCAACGAGACCATCATATATTTTATCTGCATTCACATGGATGAATTGATATCCTAACTTTTTCTTCTGTTTCTTCTCAAGAGAGCTCTCACCCCAATCATCGATTGACATTTGAGTGCTAACGGCTCCAAGTGCCCAGGCAATCTTGGCGACGACTGGTGCTCGAGTTCATCCTCGGCATCGAATAGCACCCGTGTTAGTATTCCGAAGTAGTTTTGACAACACTGCGTAACTCAGTTGTCAGCACTAATTATCTCCGATCACATTATGGTGTATCCAGCCAATTAATGCACTCCACTCTTTCCCCTTTAGATGACCTACGTTAAACAAAGCATTATCGTGTCTCCGTTTTCTCGCCGAAATGCAACTGGGAGTCTTCAAGAAATATACGTTTCTACATCAAGATCTATTGATGACAAAATTAGCTCTATCACGTGAAATGACAGGTTTTCTATCCCTCCCTTATGTTATCAGACTCAGAGGACGAGCAGAAAAATGCTGAATTGCACAACATAACCATAAATGAACATTATGCAAAAGCTTTCCAATACCGCAAAGAACGCGAGGAGCTTGATAAGCGTATGCGTATCACTCCCCCAACATCCCGGTCTGACTCTAGTGGTTTGAAGTTAAGGCCCGGTTGGGTTCGGATGTATCTGAATCAGACTTTGAAGAAGAGGAAACAGACTCAGAATCCGCCGAATCAGAAGACGAGGATGGCGAAGAAATGACACCTGCCGTAGACGTTGCAATTCTTCGTACTCTCGCCAGAATCCGACAGAAGGATCCATCAATCTACGATTCTGGGAAGAGTGTCTTCGATGGTATGTAACTTTTCTGAATCTGCTTGAGAGAGAGGTATCATTGATGACTCACAGAGGAACAGGAGAAACTTACAGCAAAAACCCTGTTCGCCGGCAGAAATAAAAAAAGAGAATCAGTCCGTATTACCGCCCTACTTTGACTGTTACCTATGTTGTTGACTTGGATTCCCAGGTGAAGCCTTTAACTATGCGTCAAGCGGCGCTGGAGGCCCAACTTCAACCTTCGCGATCACCTTCACCAGAGCCCCTCACACATATCCAGGAAGAAGCTGCGCTACGAAAAGAGACAATCTCCGTCTTTCGTTCCGCAGGAATAAGTAATGGAGACGATGAGGATGATTTACTTATTCCGAGAGAGAAGACCAAAGATGAACAGGAACAAGAGGAAGAAGAGTATCGTGTCTTTTTGGAGCGCGAAATTGGGAATCTGCATGGCGCTGGAGAGATTGACGAGAGGAAGAGAAAAAAGGAAAAGAAAGTCAAGGGCGTCAGCTCGAAGTCAAAAGAGGAAGAGGACCAAGAGTTCCTCATGAAGTGCGTGAATCCATATATATATATTTTCACTTTCTGAGTCTCAATTCTTCCTAGCTACATTCTCAACCGTGGTTGGATCGATAAATCCAAAGACCACATTCCCACCTACAAAGAAATTACAGCTTCAAAACCTGGATCTGGCTCAGCCTTTCCATCTATTGACGACTCCGGAAACGAAGATGAGGCCAATATTTCGGAATCGTCCTTCGATTCCCTCAATGATGCTTTCGAAACTTCATACAATTTTCGTTTTGAAGAGCCTGACAGTTCTGTCATACCTTCGTTCCCTCGTTCTATACCTACCCTTGTTCGTCGCGAAGATTCAAGACGTAAAGATGCTCGTGAGAGGCGAAGGCAACGGAAGGAGGGAGAGATGGAGAGAAAAAAGGAAGAAGTGAGGAGATTAAAAACGTTGAAGATGAAGGAAATCAGGAGAAAGCTGGACATGATAGGAAGAGAGGGTGGGCTTCTAGATTCCAATCTGAAGGGTAAAGGTAAGGCTGTCAAGCGGGAGGATGAGGTAGAAGGTGGAAATCTTCGTGATGCCCTCAAGGAGTTCGATCTAGAAGGCGACTGGGATCCCGAGAAACATGACCAACAGATGGCCAGTTTGTACGACGGCGTGGGAGACGAAGCAGACGTTGGTGAGATCGACGAGGACGGAAAACCGATATGGAAAGACGACATTGATATTGGACCCGCTGTGAACGAGAAAGATAAAAATAAAAAGACAGAAAGGAAAAAGAGGGATGGAGAAGACGAGGACCTTGGCGTTGATGTTGATGCTATGGATGCCGATGTTTTGACTCACAAGAAAGAACTCAGCGCAGAAGAAGAGTGGGATGGTACTGAAGAAATGCGGAAGCGCAAGTTCGACGAGTACATGGAAGAAATCTATAACTATGAATTTAATGACTTGGTGTGTGTAACATGGAAAAAAGAAGTCTGTACTGACTAACACATCAACATGATCAGGTTGGCGACCTGACAACACGTTTCAAATATGTGCCAGTCGCTCCTCAAGCTTACTCTCTGACACCTGAGGAAATCCTGCTTGCAACCGATAAAGAATTAAATGAATTCATGAGCATCAAACGATATGCTCCTTACAAAAACAATGCCAGGAAATGGGATGCTCAACGTCACCAAAAACTCAAGGAGCTCAAACGAAAACTCGTGGAAAGAAGCAGGAATGGTGGCTGGCTAGTCAAGGATTCCCATGACTCTGGCGTAAATGAAGGAGAACGCAAACCCAAGAAACGAAAGGGGAAAAAGGAACGTTTGAGGGCCAAGACCGTCCTCCCTGCCTCTGAGCTGATCTAGCTTCTGATTCAATTGTCAATTGAGGATCCAGAAGTCACTCATGACCGCAAGGTTCTCGACTTCTCAGACAATGCCGCCGTACAATTAGCACCTTATGTCCAATAATATTATATTTCCCATGAACTCCATCAAGAGAAATCATTCCGCTATCACCTAAAATCTTATGAAATCTTCGCGACGATCAGCGAGATCGTCCTCCGTCCATCCATGGTTACTATTACCGCTTTATGTAGTCGCGACGATGCTTCTCGAGTGAATCTTAGCTCGTCGTCATATCCAAGGGAAAGAGCTATGTTAAGTAGAAGCGAGCACGTTTAATGAAGTCCTCATGGAAGTGCCTTGACGCCCATCTGGTGGTAGTTAGGCGGCCTGTTCGATGCCAAACAAGTACTGGATACACATCCAAAAACGTAGCAAGTGGCTGTGGCGCTCGCCGATATTGGCAATGGCCAACCATATGGCGGAGAAATGCGGGGGAAGCATTCCTTTATTGGATTCTCCCACTCATGAAACGTCGCGGAAGAGTCAAAGTTACATAGCTTGGTGCTGAATGCGTTGAGGACGGAAATGAGATCGATAAAGATACAATGCTACAACACGAAAAAAACGCGGGTATCGATTGTAGTGGTATTGAAAAAGTGAATTGAACAGACTCCAAGGGGTGGGAATGGGAATGGTTTTTAATACAATACAAAAGAAGCCCAAGAAGAATAGTGTGAACTTGTGCACTAGAGAACGTCAGAGTATTATTAGGGTGAGAACTTTCTGCAGCAGATAGATGAAACTACTATGAAGATGTTTTGAGGAAGCGGATTGGCAAGTTCGCGCAAAAAGCTGCGATACGATTGGCTGTCGTAGGCTTTCGTTGATCTTCGTTGAAATTAGATACCGCGAGGCCATCCTCGCCGTAATAATGGATCGTATGCTGAGGCTCAAACAAGATAAAGGAAGCATCGATCTCATCGATCTCATAGGGTAGGCAACTATATTTGATCTAGCCAGGCCCAGACACATGAGTATCTCCCGAGTGGCGATTTGACATACTTACCAGAGTGATGGGCTCGACCGTTGGCTGGTGGTTCAGATGAAAACCAGTTTCGTAAGGCGATGGAAGTGGCGATGGAAGCGTTGATGGAAGCGATATAGTCTCATCTCTCAAAGTCCTCAGATCATCCGAGTCCGATTCGTATTCCTCCTCTCCGGACGATGCTCCAGATGTAATGGCTAGGGGCTCGGGTCGATGTCGAGGGAATTTTATGCTTGACTTAGTTGTGATACTAGCTTCAGAAATTATAGAAAGACGTTTCGAACGAAACTGATGGGTAGGTACTGCGAGAGATTTGGGGATAGGTTTGGACAGAAGTCTTGGGCGAGCGGTCTGAACGATACCATCCCAGCACACAACGGCAAATGCATCATTTGGCGAGAGGAGAAGAATGTCATCGAGACCATCGAGGCATCCAATGTCAAAACCAACATAAAGTGCCGTTTGATCAAGAATGAGTTTCCAGTGAGCTTCAGGCTCTGAGCCGCAGTCGCTATCTGCACGACGGACGTCGACTGGTACACTCTGGGACCATGATAGGGTTGAAGCCGAGGAACCAGCCTCTGCAGACCAGTCCATGGAAGGGAAAAGCTCGCTCGGAGAAATAGAAGGCTTCATTTGGCTTATAAGATTGGGTATACACAAGAAAGATGAGCTCGTACCCTATCCGTCATAAGCACGAGGAAAAATTATGAGGAGACAAGCTGTGATAGAGACAGTTCAAGTGGTCGATATTAGATAAGAACTTGAGATGGCCGGCGGAAGGATTTATATGAGGGAGATACTGCTGCCTTGTCAACGGTAGTTTGAGATTATGGTGCAACAACAATGGAAGCGGAAGCCGAGGGATTATTGAGTGTCCATCTTATATCGAGCGAAGCTCTCAATTTCAGGCATCAGGACCCTTTTGTTGGATCTGGCACGACAGCGCTGGAGTCTAATTGTCCGAGGCTAAGTTTGGCATGACGCCGCACGGAGAAATGAACTATTATTAAGACAGAGTTCAAGAAGAGGTTTACATTGATTGGCTATGGCGGCTATCGGGGGTATGGACAAATTCTTGCTATCCATGTCGCCTCTTATGAGGGATGGTAAGTACTGTTTTTTGCGGCTCCGGTCAGGATTGTCGGGCCGAAGATGCCGGGACTCACATTATGCGATAGGGAAGAACACATACTATCATGTGATCTCGTGCTGGTCTAGTCTAAGAAGCCTCTCCATCAGAGATGACTCAGGGTCGTTTGCGAAACACTTACCAAGTTCCCATCTGATAGGAGCCAAATTTGAACCTACCGCCAATAAATTGAAGGCTGCCGACACTCTCCTCCTTCATATGATTCAATTATACCTGAAGGAACAACTTTTGGAGGGTGTCAAGATGATTGAATAATGCTATGTCCATCTTGTCCAGTTTGGGAATCACATGTGGCAATTGACGCGTAATAGACTTCGCGATTCTATTGACGATCACCCAGAAGGCAAAACTGTGAGGGAGGTACTGGATAATTATCAGAGCCGAGGTTTTGGAGTAGTGTCTGACAATTTACTGCCGGTTGTCATGACTTTTACCATGACTATCCCGGATGTTCGCGACCTGCGACTATGCTATCCCTGGCGTTGTGGTCCTCCTGGAGACTCTGGTCCTCTCGGGTCACTGTACATAGGGGGAGGGGGTCCTGCAAGGGTTAAAAGTACTTCTGATGATACAAAAACCTTCCTGATGAGGCTGAACATATCTAGACTCCTCGCACGAGGTAATAGAATTCTCCTTGAACTATTTACGAGCTTTCATAGAAACGACCTGTCTGCTCGATCTAGATATACAGAACTCAGTAAGTGGAGACAGAGGATGGATCTATCTCTGAAACAGGTTTGCTCCAACGATTCGTCAACATCCTCCTCAAAACTTCTGGGGGCATTTGAAAGGACCTGTTCGGTTGAAACCTCAATCCAAAAATCGAACGCTAAGCATCCGGGCTACTGGGCACTCCCGCTAGGATATATAATCCAACTTGCTGATTTGACTCACAGCAACACTCTTGAACGAGACTCATGAGCGATCTCATTAGTAGATCACTGTCTGACCCGCCAGCTGGACTCTTCAAAGGATGTGATTCCAGAAGAGTCCATCAGGCTGAAGAGACCTTGATTACGCACCATGTGTCTGAATACCGATAACTGCCAACAGCTTGGGGTAGGGAATGCAGCCTCTCTACACCGATTGCAAATAATCAATCATTAAGTTGACAGGCCAGCCAATGACAATGAAATGAAAATAGAAAACTTGAAAAAAGGGGACAAATCGTAAACTGAACTACGACTTGAACAAAGAAAACTCACCAACAGGACAAAATTATGTCTTTCCTCTCACTCTAGTACGTGCGATCTTTTCTTCTATAAGACCATCAGGAGTCAAGATAGGCCCTCCATTTCCTATTTTTCCATCCCATGCCCAGATAATATGATCCCTAGCATTAACTACATCACCCAGTTTTGAACCTGGTACCTGCGCGTCAGTTAAACTGATGTACCAGTAATCCCTCTTTCTTCGTCCTGATTTGCCTTCCCCAGATGTAGGTGCATTGTCGGCGTACCGAATGACTAGCTCTGTTTCATTTCGTCCATCTTGGATTGTAAGTTCACTCAAAGCGAGAGAAAGACCAGATGGATTAGAAGCTGTGGAAATGTGAATAAACCGCTGGATTGGCATCTTCACATGTATTGACGTGGACGAAGAAGATTGAGCGAGAGAAATAGTCTTGGCACGGAACAATCGGATGCTAGTCGAGAACGTTTGTCTAAATTTGAGCAGGTATATACTGGACAGCGCCCAACCAGCACCGTATATTCCACAAAAGACGACTCGTTGCCATGTAGGCCGTTGCTCCCAGTGATATGTTTCCTTGGTCTCTTCTGGCTGCTTGGCTTCTGATGATTCAGCGGCAATGGCAGCTGCTTGATTTTTCTCGCCAATTTCTTCCAGGTCCTTGACGAGCGTCGACCAGTGGTTCCAAGTTATTTCAATCGCCGAGCCCCTGTAGAAACCTGTCAGCTCAATTGTCCTTAGTATCATCGGGTAACTGGACAAACATGATTAAAGCATTAGCAATGACGATTGGCCAGGCATAGCGGACCCATGCGGGAGGTGTTTTGACATAAATAGGAGGTACAAGGCGTTCATTGTACTCTCTCCCTGCAGAATTGTTTGAATCGGACGAGTGGAGACGTTTTGAGTTCACGCGGCCTCGAAGACAAGCACAATTCTTTGAAGGAAAGGATGGAAGGCGTGAGACGCGTTGAAAGAGGAAGGACATCTCAAAGGATTTGAACTCTGAATTTAGACGCAGCCCGGGTATTTGGTTCAGTCTTCAGATGAAAATAAATCTGAGCTCTCTATTATTATTTATTTCCCTTTCGCTGCAAACGGACCCCCAAACCTTATATGTGATGTAGAGGAGCACTTCCATCACCTCGGTCTAAATACGTTGTTGGATGCAAATCATGACACTGCTGGGAGTCAACTGTGGGTCAGGACATGTGGGCTCTTGTTACTCTTCTATGTATATGCGGAGCAGGACGGTCATCACCTGTCTGATAGGATTAAACAATAACATGTTGAGTTTTTGACGACAGGAAATGGACTTGTTATATTAACATCGTAGGGAAGTGACTAGGTTGATATTGAAAGATAGAAGTAATTATACAAGCCATGACACGGTCATGACACGTCGTATGCCGTATGTCAACGAGACAACATTGGTCCGGTAGCAGACACTGAACTTCAAGAATTTCAATTGACTTGGAAAAAGTACATCAGCAAAAGAAATGGGTGGGTATCAAGCAATCAGTGCACATATCAACGAGATGGCGAGACAGTAAGGTACGACAAAATCATGGACCATGATGGGAAATCGGATGTAATTTTCAGTGGGAGCCGAGGCTCCACTTGCTGGGATCATCTCCCAGTCGCTTATCGCTTCAGAGGCATTCGGGATTTCACCTGCCCTCCTTCTCTTGTTTACAGTGGTCAGGACTGGATTATAATTTGAATGAGGCGCCTCTGTATCGGATTCCACGTTGATCTACAATGGCAGAGTTCTAGTTAGCCGAAGGCAGATCCCGTTTAACTTGCAAGGACATTACCGATTCTGGTTCAAATGGCCCAGGAACAAAGCCAAACTCTTGAGCTATGATCGCAGATCGCTCTTCGTAGCTTAACGTTTCGCAGATAGTATCAGGCGATGATCCCCGTGACACAGCTATCTCTAGAAACCTCGCATGTGCTCTCTCAAGACGGGTAAACGTTGCTTCACTGATCTCTGACTTTTTAGTGAGATCGTCAAATGAGGCTAGCTCCACAAGGACCGGGAGTTGATCGACGAAGGGTACATCATATTTTTGGAATATTGCAATCCTCTGCCAAGGATCCATCGGAATTTTCTTCAAGTACGAAAGAGCAAAATCTCGGATATCCGTGCATTCCCATTTTGTGGCTAAACGTAAGATAGCCAGCCATTTACTACAACTTGCCTCATATATACTGTATTGTCTGTTGCTCAAATGAATGTCAGACTGATGAACACGGAAAAAGGCAGCTTACGGATTGTAGAAAACCCAAAGGAAATGTGCGAAATCATCTGGATCTTCGTCTACAATTACAGGGTTTGCTGGTTCTGACCCAGACGCCCTAGGGAATCGGGCATCGGAGAGTCTCCTCTTCCAGTACCGAGAATTGCGTTCGAGAAAGTATGAATGAACGCAGAACGGTACTCCCCCAACCTGCCAGAAGGCTACTATGAGCGATGAGTGATTTAGAGGTAAAATAAAGTACTAACACACAAGTGTAAATCGGCACCAAAAATATAAATTCCGGAAATATGAGTGACACTGTCGACGCTGTCGTTGGGGAAAGCCATTTGATTGACGAGGTGTGAGGGAAGAATGTGCTGCGAGCATAAACTATCCATATATTAACACTTCAAGCGGGGTATCCCTGCAACAAGGATGAGAACTCATCTGATTGCCTCGTGACTTGTGGATGACTGTAGGAAGGCCAGAAATTCTTGCGCCTGTTGGGGATTACCAACTCCCAATATAAGAATTTATCTTGCGAATCGAGGCTTGCTGGGCACGATGAAGTGTGCTTATCTGTCAACTCCTACACTCGAACAGTTGTTCTTCATCTATTTAGAATCGTAGAACTTGTGTCTTTCTCGATCGCATTATTTGATTGCTGTCTGACTGCTTCACCAATACTTCTCTGCACAATCCACCTTCATTTTGAAAGTCTGTGTCTACAGTCAGCTCTATGATAACCCACACTCTGTCAGAACTCATAGCCTTCCCATCTCTCAAGCTGATTTTGTCTACATCTCTCTCAGGACCCATACTAAGAACCAAGGCCTTCTCCTAGCTACGGTGGGTTATTACAGAGTCGACTGTATACGGAGTTCATACTTACTCAGAATAAGTAGTCTTGGACTAGTCCATCACAATGCAAATATAAACAAACTCCAAGTTGGACTTTCGCCGTGACGGTGCATAATGTGAGCAAGGTATCATTTTTATTGAACGTCATGTCTGAGACATCGTCATTGACCTACGAAGCTATACACGAAATCATTGTAATCTAACCCCAGTTGTCTACCGCATTAGGTGAGGTAAGTGGGGTCCGAGTCTCATTAATTCATTACTTATGCATAGACATATATTCTGACAAGGTGCAAGCAAGATGCTACAACTCGCGACGGTTAACCCTAGTCTTCTACTCAGGAGCACTCTTTTCTTGTTCAAATAAAGGATCCTGGCAGATTGATCAGAAATGCACGTGTGAGAGCTCAAAACTCAGGTCCGAAGGAAGAAAAAGGGATAGGAAAATTGCATTAAGGGGGAATCGAACCCCCGGCGGGTCGAAACACCGCAATGGCAACGACCCAGGTTACCACTACCCCATTAATGCCCCCTCTAAGATTGTTAAAATATAAAATATGATTGATAGAAAAATTGCGATCATCATACATTCTCTAGCGGAGCAACTTTTCTCTCAAAATCTCCCACCATCACAGATATAAATCCCAAGCACTACTACACATGTTTGAATCACTCCCATCTCATGCCAAATCTTCCGGTAGAGCTCCAATCCATTATTGTCAAATGTCTTTCAGACCCGGATGATTTTCACCGTCTTGCCCAAGTCTCTCGCGACTTCAACTTCCTTGCTGTGCGGGAACTGTGTTCCATTTATTGTTTAGATCTTCAAGATGGAACATTAACACTCGATGCTCAAATGTTCCGTGTTGTCCCAACGCTTGCAATTTCATTGCATATGTTTGGCGCGTCAATCCAAGTCCTGAACTGTGACTTGACCAATATTCAGGAGCAACCAGAACTACTAAAACAGGCATATTCTTTGCCAAAATTCATTTCTGCTCTTAGTTCTGTTCAAAAAGCCAATCTATTCTTCGACAATCATGGCACCATGGAATGGGAGGACACGATTATAGCAGTCTGCGATGTCTTGGTTGGAAGACAATGCTCTGACCTTAAGATCAAGGCACTCGCTCGATCCACCATGCACCCTGGCCGGAGCAGTAAGCTGGCTGAACTTATGCAGGAATTCTCAGTCCCTGTTGCCGAGAGCCGGGAGATACCACCCTCAGTCAGGCAGTCCAATAACTTGGAAACATGTCGCCTCGAAACGCTTCCCACTTTTCTCCAACCAATCCTCGTCCTTCAGCTCAACGCTTCCCAGATTACTACTCTGACCTTTTGCTACATCTACAACTTCTCAGAATGGAATGACTTCATGGTCAATCTCGATCTACCCTTCCTCAAGAACTTTGCTGTCTCCCATTGCATCGTACCGGGGCAAACTTTCTCTAACTTCCTGAACCGCCACAGGAGAATCGTTTCACTAGAGTACTGCAACAACACTTACCTCCGTCATGATCCACCAGTGCTGCCCTCGGGCATTCTTCCCCACCTTCAGAGGCTCCACGCCTCTTCGGAATATCTTGTTTGCTACTCTCCTCCTCTAGACTCGTTCCCAGAGTTAGCCACTGTCATCTTATCCGCAGATGACATGATTCGTGACTCCACAAGAGCGGTCATGGCGCTTCAGGCGCTTTTTCCCTGTGTCAATGACATTACGTTGTGCCTCGAATTTCCATATGTGCAATGTCTTGATAATTGGCTCCGCCAGAGTCTCCTTCGCTCTGCGAATGCAAGTCCGTTTGGAGAGACAGACCCGATCAAGAATCTCAGTTGTGTCAATTCGCTGAAATTGAATTCCAAGTTATTTCCATACGCATCGGATGGAGTCGCGTCGCTTTTGGTGAATTGGTTGTGCATGTTTCCCGCTTTGGCTCGGGTATTTATCGCTCGCCCTTGTCTCCCTCCCAAGTTTACCAGGGATAGTTTTGAGGCGTTCGCCAAGTCCGTCCAAAGAGGGTCAGCCTCGATGAGGACTATCAGCGTTCAATCGGAAGATTTTAGTATCTGGACTTGGTGTTGCTAGGAGATTGTCATAGTGTCTCGAGAGTTTTTTTAGTGGTAATGGTATGACTATGCTTGAGACGCGTTGCATTGATTGTACTTTATTTCCGAATCACACTTTTGAAGTCATCTCTACTGGCTACACCGCCAAAAAACTATGATCCATCTATACAGAATTTCTCATTAGTCAAAAGATTATTGAAGCGATAGATCATGTCAAATTAAAAACCTAACAAGTGGCAATGCGATCACTAGATGCAGCAGGAAACCTGTGGTCAGCATCCACGCGTTCATCCTGATTTTGGTATCGGTTCTTTACTCCACCACTTGGAAAACTGTGGATATTCTTATGAGCTTCATGCTACTGGTATCACAGTATGAGAAACATCAGCCTAATTTTCGTGGAGCAGCCAATAATACTTCGGCTGTTTGATATTTTCTCCCTATACCTGATCTCATCAAACGATTCACTATGAGGTTTGGAAGCTTAATAGATTACTCAAGTGGATATAATAGCAATTCGGTTCATAGCATCCAGTTATCAGTGATGTGTACTACTTTCTTTCTTCCTAGAAGAACTCGGCAGCGGGGCGATCTAGAAGTCATTAGACGAGCGTGTGTCATTCAGCATAAGTTCACATAATCAGGTATGGATGATTCTCAAACCTGATCTTTACTCTTCATATGATGATATAAGACTTGGTCAGCGTGGATTTGGACATCAAACCTCTTCGCTCACGTTAGTGTGAGAGACTCACGTCAAGAGTGTTAGATCGTGGTCAGGTTAAGAAATTGTAACCCGCGGGTTCTCGTCAAGGATGTGAGACCTACCATCTTCTCTGTCGCCGAATCATGTTTGATGAATGTTTTGGAAGGTACTCAATAGTATCGAAGCAGCTTATTTATGCGCTGGTATAATTTTTGTAATCTCAACACCTAGTCTGACATGGCGACAAATACATTATAATTGTACACACCGGGCCAAGCTTCAAAGCGATATCCAATAGGAGCACATTCTGCTGTGACAATCCCATTTCTTAACATGACCACTTTTATTCCTCCACCGACCATCAAGGGAGAAGACACTTTCGTCATTCCTTTCCCAACGTCAACCTGTCGTACACCTGTCTTCGAGTCTGATGTGTGAATTCTGATGGTGGCGGGGGCGGTAGTGAAAAGAACGATCCACATCAGGTCATCAGTCTGTCAGGACCCTAAACGAACGTTCGAAAACAAAGCTCGTGAACGCACAAGTTGCCAGTTGTCGGGTCGCGGGACTTGTTCATTAGCAATAGCATCTTTCGGGTGAGGCCGAGCCCAAACACAGATTACATCTCGAATGATTTGAGGGTATGTGCCATCTTTAAATGCACGAGCAAAAAAGCTATTCAGCCGAAGCCAGGCTTCATGGGGATAACCGTCGACCCAAGCTTGAGAATTGGGCTGCGTACCCTAGAGCCACCATGTGAATATGACTGCTATTTTCATTCAAAGACTTTCCTTAATTGGGCCGATATAATGTGATTCGCCATAGTCTGTGTGGTCCCAGATGAATTTCATCAGTTCAAGAAATTGAGAGCACAACAAAGTAGTCTGGATACCATTCCAAGAAATGACTTGGACAAAGTTTATAGAATTCTGCATTTCAATTAATTGTTCCCATCGCCGGACGAAGAGCCAGTCATCCGCCCGATATATCCACTAGAAAATTTCTCAATAGAGGAATGGTGGTGATGGCCTCTGTGCGCACATTTTTATTCCAAGTATCTGGACCGTAATGCTAGTGTCAAGTTAGAATCAATTCACTGTGGATCAGGAGACGGCTCAGCACTCACGGTAAAAAACCACGGTGAAACGGCAGCCATGAGATACTGACCAGTCTCCAAAAGACGTAAGTAACGGGAGTCGGTTTCAAGCTGTATTTCTCGGTGAGAATGTGATGGGGTGAGGTGTATAGGCCAGCAGCCATTCCACTGGGGCCCAAGTCTCTCGTTAGGTATCGAGAATGATTATTCATCACAATACTGACATTGAAAACACCATCTATGGATTCAAGACAGTTACTTTGGGCAGGATCAGTGAAAAATGCTGGTACGAGATCAACCTGAGCGATAGCATGAGCAACAGGTACCGAAAGTTGCTGGAACGGTCTTACAGGAGAAACGACGGATAGTTCTTGTTTCAGATGAGACCATCCTTTATCCAAACAGTCTTTTCCGAAGTGACAGTTCTCTCCTGAAAAGGTGGATATAACGACTCTCCCGGAGCGTGGATGCCTGAATAATCGTGGGTGGCATGCAAGGGACGATAGATAGGAAACTAGATGGGTGGTGTCGGTTTCTGAGTGCCCTGGGATGGACCTAGGTGATAGCACTGAGAATGGGAAACATGTACAGAACATGGTAGGCCGAACATACGTCATATCAAAGCTCAGGAGGAGCTTGAATTCATTACTGTTCGACAAGCGTTCGGAAGCTTTGAAGCAGTCCAACACACGATCTTTTTGCCATTCCTCGACTCCTACATTCAGAACGAAACCATCTCTGGGAGTGACAAGCAGTTAACAGGCTCAGAAAAATACGTAAAAGTGACAACGCACAGCTCGTTTGCACTCGCAAGTTCTAGATCTTCAAGCCAGTCTTGTTCACTATATGGCTGTGCACATTCCTTTCTCAGATGAAATCCAGGATGTTCGAGGAGTATTCAACACACATATGTATTTCCAACTATGAAACTTGAAATTTCAGGTTCCGTTGCAATCTGGTTTCTGAAAGCCAATACATACTGAGCGAAAACAAACTTTTCTTGCGTTCTTATGCGACGTTTGTCCTGCTTTCCTACCCTAGATATAAAGAATCCCGATCCCATCGTAATGAAAGTCCGTAGGAAGCTTGTTAATGCGTCACTTTGTGAGAGAAGTCAGGAAGGACGTTGATTGAATATGCAAACAAAGATTAAATAAACAAAGACGAACATGATGCGACAGTAATTTCAGCAAACCACGGCTTGTGGCATCACAAAACAGGAGGCGAGGTGTCCGATTGAGTGCATTAATCAATCTTTCAGTGAGCATTCCCATGACATGGGTACACTTCTCTCTCAGAAATGACATAGTCCTGTTCTCAATCACATAATTACATGATATAGATAAGAGCACAAGGTAAGGAATGTAAAACCAAGTCAGAAGCAATCGACATTTAATTTATCGGGGTACCAATCGAGGTACATATTTATGAAGATCAGTTCTCTAAGATCTAAAAATGAGGGTTGACGAGCAGGAGGGTCAATCATGCTTAAGTCTTCTACGAGATTCATGAGACTCTGAAGCCATCAACATATAAGTGATTTTCCCAACGGTACGCACTCAGTACCACAACCAAGGAGCATTCCCTTCCCCATATCCAGGACATCTGCTAACCACCTTGCCAAATTCAAATTCACCATGATGCTCTGATCCTCCTTGGACCTTAATTTCCACTGTTCTTATCTCTCGAATAAGGATGGTATGATCCTGGATAAGGTTGACCTGATCGAGAATGCGCATGCGATTGCTCCGGTTCAGGTGCTCCCAGCGAGGTCGACAAGGAAAAAGGTCTTGAGGCCCCTGGTCGGGGAACGTGAGATGGCATCATAGAGCTGCCAGGAGGAAACGTCGGAGGATAGGCATATTGATAGCCAGGACCTATTGTTGGCGATTGATTATACCTTGTCGGTTGTCCAGAATGGATTGTCGGGTTCATCGCCTGTCTTGATCTCCAACGATTCTTCTTCCACCTGATCTCTCCTGCCGCATTCTGTAGTTGTACCACTGATTCGTTGTCCTTCATCCACTGATTTTCTTCCTTAAACCAAGTCTTAGAAGCCAGACTGTCGACGAATTCTTTGACATTCAATATTTTTGGTAGAGCATCCGCTGGCCACTGTAAGGTGTTTGGACCATGTTTTCGTTCTTCCCTCCCACTGACCCTCTGGAATTGGATAAGTAAAACAGTTTCGTTGAGGAAAGGTCTCTGGGATCTGCCTTTGCCAGACGTCACCATCTTGAACCCATATAAATGGATGGAACGATGTTAATATTTCAGAAACGCACCTGGACAGCCATCTTATTCTTCTCCTCGATGATATCATGTATCTTTACCTGTGTGGTAGGACAATCAGTCGATATCCAATCCTATTGTTGGAAAGATGCCTATAGGCCTTGAGACGAGTGACTTACATTCCAATCGACAAACATGTCCGTGATGCTATCCAAATACCGAAAATACTGGTCGTAATTCACAACGGGCCGCTGTAGGCTTGAGGGCAGAGTCGTATGCACAAGTTTGGGATCGAAAACTTCGGTGATCGCGTCAAAGTCCATAGCATTCATAGCAGATGTATATTTAAAAAGGGCAGTCAGGTACGGAGATTGTTCCCTAGGTGCGATATATCCCTCATTCTCTGGTTCAAAGCCGCGTTGGACACGGGGCCCGGGGTGCGATGGGTTCATGCAGATGAAGGAGGGAGAGGCGTAAGGGAGAGGAAGGAAGTGGAAAGGGCTAGACGCTTTTTAAAGGCTGTCATTGATAGGTCATTGTCACGATCTTTATCGATCGAGCCATGTGGGGATACGAGAACCAATGGCAGCACAGTCCAGTGATGATGTCATGGCACGTGGTTTGAATTTCAAATAACATACACTTTCTCTTCTTTTAGCTTATAGTCCTCCAGTTCTTTGAAATAGTCCCGAATAGCTTCTCGCCTGCTGTCCATCTACAGTTGATCAGCGGACACTACTATTTAATTTTGAGAGCACATACCTCTATTGCACTAGGTTTCTCACATTTGCTAGCTTTATGGGACTTACGCTGCCGTTTCTCCCGGCATGGTTCAGTTTCCCCGGGTACATGCCTCTTCCGGCGCTTTAGAAGCCGATCTAGTAGTTTTCGAGTCGGTTCTGCAGGATCGCTTGGTGTATTGCTCTTGTTTATCCTCCCTCTCTTGGCCCTGGCTTTTCTCTGGTGGGGGACTGGTCGCTGCGCTTTCGTTCTTGAACGAAGCACACGACGAGGGAGACTTTCGATAGCCCCAATATCTTTGTTTCCATCAGAGCAAATTCCCACATAGGAACTACTTCGGTTCTGAGAAATAGTTCGAGTCTCACGGGTTTTCAGAGGCGAGGGAGAGCTCGGCAAAGACTCGGTATGCGGACTGAGTAGTATATTCTCCTTCTCTTTACCTTTGCCCTTGTCGGCAGTTGATCTCTGCTTCCGCTTGTGAGGTGTTTTTGGGGTGGCACAGGGTGATACAAACTCTCTTTCTGAGTCATTCAGTATGGCCGTGATATCTGGTTGAAAAAAAACAAGGGATGAAGCGGGAACTAGAACCAACCCTCCCGCTTCTCTTATCTCGGTGTAAGAGTTCTGTCGAGAACTTTGATCGCGTTGTGCTTTTAGTTCTTTCTCAACTGCAAAGAACCCGAATGGATCTGAATTTCGCGCCGGCTCCGGATCATCCGAAGCCAAAGGTATCTCTTCTTGTTCCACAGGGGCAACATCCTCCCAGATTTCAGGGTCTTGACGTGCTTTTGACGTGGGAAGGTCAAAAGACGCTGGGGAAGGAGGCGACGAAGGAGGCAGGGATGAAGGGAAAGATATTCGTGTGATAGGATTATGGACGGGATTAGGGGAGACAAGATAAGTTGAGGCTATCATGCCCACCCTATGCCTACCCTTCACTCGTCGTTCATCTGCACCAGAGAGCCGGTCTGGGTGAGAGGCCATAAGATCGGTGATATCCTGCAGTGGCTGTAGCTTTCGCTTCTCCCCTGTCAGGATCCCCTCCTGAACATGTTTTTTCTTGCCTTTCTCTTGACTGTTTTCATCCATATTCTGTTCTCGATCATCGCCGGATTCCTGATCATATTCACGATTCTCCTTCAACGATGAACCAGTATTTGTATTAACGTCGCTAAGTGAAGAATGACTTGTCTTGAGTCGACTCCAGTGCAGGCCCAGAGCTCGTATTGCAGATGCGTTGACATCACCCGCAGATGATGTTGCTGCTTGCCATTGCTGCCGTGTGATGTTCCGTGTCCGAGGCATTGCCCAAGGGTTCGATAATACAAAAATCTGATGCTGGTGTACCAAGAATGGCTTCAGAGACTAGACTGTTGCTATGTTTTCCAAGACGATCTATCCAAAACCAAAAAAAATTACCACAAAAGATGGAGTTGCTGAGTAGGCCGACCCCGCGTGGAAACGATAGTCAATCAACGTGTTATGTCATGTGATGTCCAAGTGTCTAACAACAAGTATCTAACATGCTCGAAGCAATATGAGTTGAGTAGCTAACCGAGTACAATAATCCCTTGTGGTCTAGACCTATGGAACAGCGATATGTAGCAACATGAAAAAATTTTCTATCCAAATAGGAATGTGCTTTATAGCAAATTTTGAAGATCTGGTTAGTGCGCGTGAGTAATAAGTAGAACATTAAACGGTTCCGTCCACTCGCTCAGCAAGATGCACCGAAACTACGAATAACACCATTAAGTTTGACATTGGTCTCTTCCCACTCGGCCTCCGGATCAGAGAGAGCAGTGATGGCACCACCAGCACCAACAGACCACTCTTCGTCACCGTTCCTCTTGGAGTCATGAAGAAAGACGCTGCGGATTGTAACAGACCAGTCACCACCTCCGCCAGCACACCAATAGCCGAAGACGCCAGAGTATGGTCCACGCTCAAAGCCCTCAATACATTGGAGGAGCTCGACAGAACGCTTCTTGGGAGCACCGGTCATGGAACCTGTGGGAAGTCAATCTGAGTCATTCGGATATGAGAATTGGGTCAAGACATACCAGGAGGCAAGCTGCGCCTCAAAACCTCCCATCCCAGACTGTCATTAACTTCAACAGGAGTATCCTCAGGAAGCGAACCCTCGATAACAGAAACAAGCTGCCAGACAGTCTTGTACTCTTCAACGCTACAAAACTTGGAGCATTCAACTCGCTCACCAACAGCGTTGTGCAAATCATGGCGGATCAAGTCAACAATCATCAAGTTCTCAGCAACTTCCTTTCTGCTTCCAGCTAGCATACTCTCGGCAACTTCACGAGTGATATGGGGCATCTTGCGGACGGTACCTTTGATGGGGCGAAGCTGGAAGACGGCACCAGGAGAACGAGAATAAGAGAGGAAACGTTCAGGAGAAGAAGACAGGAAAGTAGTAGGGTGGAGACGAAGGTAACCAGCATGGGGGGCAGGGTTGGCATTGCGGAGGATCTTGTAACGATTCCACGTGGAGACGACATTCTCTTTTGGAACAGTGATATGGGTAAGGCCAGTCAAACAAAGCTCATAAGAATTACCGGAGAAGAGGTAATCCTTGCAGCGGTCAATATCCTCGATGTACTTGGTGTGGCTCGGGAATTTGACGGTGGCAGAACCCTCGGGAGCAACAGGAGCCTCAATAGCACCCTTGGGAAGGGCAGCTACTTGTTTTGCAGTTTCATGTACCCAGGAGTTGTCACCAGGGAGGAGGGACTGGACCCAGACTTGGTTACTGTTAACATCAACAACGATAGAACGGTCTACCCACACGAGGGAGAAATCGGGGTGGTTAGTGGCATTGTGTCCCTCTTTCCTAGGCACACCAACATTGAGACTCTCAAAACCGGCCTCAAAGGTGAGATACCCGGCAAAGCCACCCCAGAAGGGAACAGTTTTGTCACCACCTTCTACTTTGCGAGATTCGCGGTACTCGTCGAGGTAGGTCCAGATAGTCTTTCCAGTGAGATCGTGACACTCTTTAAGAGCATCAGTGGTAACTTCAACGTAGTTATCATGAATGAAGTGGGTGAAATGGGAGGTGCTCTCATTTAAACAACCGAGCATGGAAAACCGACCAGGGCTTACGGCACTATCGAGGAAAATGAAACGTTTAGAGTCATCATTAGCACCGAGGAACTCAGCGAGAGTGAGAACGTTGAGATTAGGAATATTGATAGTGGTATAGGTGACCTTGCCAAGGGACTTATTGAAAGCGTGAGTGGAATAACGTTGAGAGATGCGTGGCCAGATATCAGAGCCAAGGAGTTCCAGAGCAACCTCAGGCTTGAAAGCGGAGCGGTTGGCCGCATTCCAGTCCTGGGCAAGCTTCCAAAAGTTCTGTAAAACCCTGAGACCTCCCTCATCGGTCAAGACGGACTCAGGATGGTATTGGACGGCCCAGAAGGGTTTGGAAGTATGGCAGACACCCATGCAAATGTGACCGTTATCTTCATCTTCAGACCAAGCCAACTCTTCGATGTCTCCGCCCTCCTTGAGGGTAATGTAGAGAGAATGATAACAGACGGCCTTGATATCAGGAAGCCCGGCAAAAATCTCCTTGCCGTTATGATGGACAACAGAGACCTGACCGTGTTTCACAGTCTTCAGGCGGTGTATTTGACCACCGTATTCAACACTCAAGCTCTGTTGTCCTAAGCAGACGCCAAAGATGGGAACTGTGTCGCCCTTGGCAACTTTCCAGAGGTCACGGACGACACCGATATCGGATGGGATAGTTGGAGAACCCGGACCAGGACCAACAACAATTGCAGAAAATCTTCTAATGACTGGAAGAATCTGTTCAATTGTGTGAGAGTCATTCTTGATTACATGAAGGATGGAGTCTGGGACGGCCTTCTTGATCAATGCCGCAAGGCTGAAGAGCTCGTCAGAATGTGTTGTTGAAAACTGGGAGGACGCGACTTACTTGAATGCAAATGAACAATAAGAGTCAATCAAGAGAATATTGTGCTTTGTCGCGGTCATTTTTACAATTAAGTGGACTGTGTATGAGTAAGATGAAATTTGAGAAGGGATGATGAAATTGGCTGAGAGTAATTCTCGTGCATATTATACGAAAATTGTCCACTGTTTCTTCAGAGAACAATAATCCGGCGACTTTGCATTCACGATACGGGTAGTGTCGTAAACGACAGAGAGCACAGTGCAACTAGATCAACAGGCGTTGAAGTTCCTTGTCTTATCCCAAATTACCATCTTCCCACGATCAAAATCTTGATAAGATCATATCTCCATTTATAGGCTGCTTCTTTCTGCAATAATGCTACGGAACAAATAGTCTCTTTCAATCCCTGAGAAAAATGCCTTCTTAGGCCCTTTTTAATTATTATAAACTTTCAGGAGCTGGGGACGCTGGGCTGATGCTTACCTCTGTCAATCGCTTGCTCCCATTACCTGAGCGCTTCTTCTTCTTCAGAGTCATATAGATTTATTTCCCTCTGACATGAGTAATCATGTCTTCTCTGTTGTAATCTACTCCTCCTGGCATAATGCTAGCCATAATACTATGAATGATCATAGAATGTGAAGATTACTTCCTTTCAGGTGTCGTTTCACCTACAAAAGTCTTGATGCATTCGTCGATCTTTCAACTTACATTCATAAGACAAATATTCCGGCCCTTATCAACTTGTTAGTCATAAGCCACTGCACTTAGACATTTTTGACTGTGAATTGCAACTGTTACACTAGAAATTAAGCACATAATTAATGGTAATGAGGGAGTATGCCTTCGCAAATCTTAATTCCAGATTCAATTTCTTGCACGGACTCTGCTACCAAAAGTCATTCACCTCAGCATCAAATTCTACCTACATCACTATTCCTCAAAGTAGCTGCGACGAAGAATATTTTGGGCTTTTCCTATTCCATTGCGTCCATTGCTGAGTGCATTCTCCGTCTCCATGTTCGACGTCATTTATTGTTTCTTTCTTTGTTCTGTTAAAATTTCTCCTTAGCGACGTATGCAGAGGTATCCGAGACATCTGCATTTCCTGGTAAATAGATATATGTTCTTCTCGTATTTAAGGTGCTTCTCTGTAAGCCTAACGCCAGTCGTTTTCTGCCTGGCCTTATTCCGGCTTTATATTTAGAACTTGAGGACTTACCTGTGCATCTTCGCTGTAAAGCTGCAGCTGCAGCTATGGTGGGATAGCGGGTGCCAGCTTATCACTGTAGCCTCAATCAGAGATTGCTGGTGCTTTTTAATACACACTTAACGTTGTTGATAAAGAAATAGTTAGGTGACTACGGGACTAAATCACGTAGAAAATAACGACCTCAAGCCACCAATGAAGGCGTCGTCATATTTGAACAGAAAACATCTGATCGTGTCGGATATTCTGTTTTCAACAATACCTGTAGCCAACATAGTTAGCCTGGGATAGAACATTTTTTTCACAGTAGATACTCTGTATCAGAGACTCTGAAGTTGAGTAGAGATGTGAGGGCCATGTATTTCGGATTGTGATCGCGCCTTTGAGCAGAAGACCTGTGAGAAGCAGTACAGACAAGGGATCGAAAATGGGACGCAGGTGCAGCACTAGAGCACAACAGACCAATTCCTCGATGAAAAAAGAAGGTAAGATTTAAGTCGTAAATCAAGGGGCTACAGAGATGTTCGCCTCTAGTTTTACAAGGCTCTTGCTGGACCTCCCATACAGTCATAGATTGATGTCCCAGAGGCAAGTTGAGGCACGAAGCTGCTCCCAACTTCGTTACCGAGAGGGGTACTACCATCACCGAGTTTCGCCTACATAGAGTATATCAAGCAAGTTTTCAACTATGCAATCATTCCCAGCCAATCGATGAAACGTCAGCACTCCGTCAGGGGTTTGGACAATTGCACAGACCGATGCACAAACGGTATGGAATGAAATTTATCTCTACCTCAGAGCATCCAACGAGCGCCTTAGTAAGGAGACATAGTAACATGAATACCTTAATTGAAAAGAGTTTGATAGCTTTTGATTGAAGGCCTTATTCATCATCGCACGTTTCTAAGGACATCGAGTGGGTAAGCTATCCGTAAGAGGGAAGAATTGTGACGGTGTGCTAAAGAGGAGCGCTCAGGAGCAAGGGACGGCGCTAAGGACGTTTTGAATCTATTTTTAATCCTTTGTTTTTATCTCTTCCCCCATGTTCTTTATTATTGGTCTAGGGCTGTTCGACGAAAAAGATGTCACTATACGGGGCCTAGAAGTAATCATCATACGGAACCATCAGCTATGAACGCTAATCATCCTCAAGGCGATAAAAAACTCAAGCAGGGTCTACCTGGAAGCTTACACGAGCATCCTCATGGTCAAGAAGGAACGTCTGGTTGGTTTGATCCTTACACCTTCTCATCAGTGTCATCCATGACGCTGTACCCAAGGAAGCTTTCTACGGAAGATCCATAATACTTGCCGATCGTGACATGGTTGAGACCCGAAGTGACGAGATCCTTCAAAATGCTGACAAGGAGGACGTAGCGTTACTTGTCGTTGGTGATCCCTTCGGGTAAGCTGATTTCTATCTATCTCAATACTCATATAAACCAATAATAATTGATCTTCTTCTCCGTGTAATCAACACACACATATACCCGTTTTTTGCTTGGGCATTCCCATATCATTCCTACGTCATCACACGATCTCATTCAATCACTCAAATCAGTGCGACTACACATACAGACATAATTCTACGCGCGCGTTCTCTTGATATTCCTGTCCGCGTCATTCATAATGCTTCGATCATGAATGCTGTTGGCGCATGTGGTTTGCAGTTGTACAATTTTGGCCAGACCGTTTCTCTCGTGTTCTTCACGGAAAATTGGAAACCCGACAGCTTCTACGATAGGATCAAAGAAAACGCGGACCTTGGAATGCACACTCTTGTTCTCTTGGACATCAAAGTCAAAGAGCAAAGCGAGGAAAATTTAGCGCGGTCAGTTCTTGCATTCATATTTAGATTGGGGAACTTAATTATCATGCAGTGGGCGTAAAATCTATGAGCCACCAAGATACATGTCCATTCCTCTCGCTGTCTCACAGCTCATCGAGGTCGAAAAGTCTCGGGATTTAGGGACTCTGTCACCAGACAATACACTTGCAATTGCAGTCTCTCAAATTGGAGGAGGAAACGGTCATGAGCGCATCGTCGCGGGAACTCTTACCGAACTCTCACAACAGCCATCTGAGAAATTCGGTGAACCACTTCATAGTCTTGTCATTGCCGGAAAACGTCTTCATCACCTAGAGGTTGAGTATGCCGAAGATTTTTCTGTTAACAAAGAGAACTGGAGGAAAGTAGCTAAGGATGTATATGGCTGTGCTCTAAATTAGTGATTTGTCTGTTAAAGTAGCCGATCCTGATTGATTTAGCTAAGACGACATCGGGGAGGTCACTTCTACTGGCCAGTCAGATCTTATTATGATATGCTTGAGTACTTTCAATTGGTGAAGCAATTCCGACCAGATTTCAGTGTCATTTCTTTTGCTCAAGTGGAGTCCAATATCGGACTCTACTAGGTTTCTGATGCTTCAACTAGTGTATACGAAACAAAAGATTGCTCGTATCCGCAAAAAAGTCAAACTGCTGCAAACGTTTCCAAGGAGTAAAATTAAAATCAAGGTGCGGCATGTCCAGGCCACCTGGGAAATCAATTAGCTGTAACCCATGGAGGGTACCAGAAGTCATACCTGGGGTAGAGAGAACATTCACGAACAGTATACCTGTTGGCAAGCCAAGCCAGAAATCGCTGATTGGCGATAGATCAGCTACAATGCAATGAACCGTGAGAAAGGGCACCGACCTCAACTCCAAGTCCGTATCCGCCGTGTTCTGTAGTTCCATACTTGCGCTGATCCGTATACCAGTAATAAGGAGTTGGATCAATTCCTTCTTTCTTGTAGGCCTCCAGCAGTGTCTGTTCATCTGAGATCCTCATGGATCCACCAACAATCTCACCGACATTGGGCATTAATAGGTCGCAACTCTCAGTAAAAGTCAAAGTATCCCCATCCTTCTTTGGCATCCTCTGCATGTAGAATGCCTTCAACTCCGCAGGAAAACCATATAAGAACACCGGTTTGCCAATTATATCAGTCATTTGACGTTCAGCAGCCTCAGCGATGTCATCGCCAATTTTATGTTCAACCATCTTGACTTGACCAGATTCATCTTTGATGGGGTTGCCTGCAGCATCCTCTTCTGAGTGTCTTATGCCGTGATTGTTGAGCCAGTCGATTGCTTCGACGTAGCTCAGGCGCATGAAAGGGCGGGATGGGGCTTCAAAGGAAGGATTGAGAGACTTGATGAGTCCGGCGGAAGTGGGGTTAGCGAGAAGGATGTCGACGGTTTTGCAGATCTAGAGTTGGTTGAGTAGTGTGTTGGAAATCAGCCGATTCAGAAGAGACATACGATTTCTTCGATGTGCGACATAAGATCGTAGAAGTCGATGAACGCCAACTCTGCTTCAAGGTGGGTGTACTCGCTCAAATGACGTCGTGTATGACTATGAAATTCAGAACAATCTACTTGTTAAAGGAAGCATGATACAGACCTATTTTCAGCGCGAAAGCTCTCTTGTACACAGAATACGTCGCCTAAGCTAGGTAAACACGTCTCGAGGTATAGCTGGGAGCTCTGAGTGAGAAAAGCTGGTTGACCGTAGTAATCCAGTTTAAATAGCGTAGCACCGCCTTCGACTTGAGTCTGAACAAGACATGGTGTTGTCACTTCGAGGAGATTTTCCAAGGTAAAGGCCTCACGGAAGGCGGAGAGGAGGTGAGAGCGAAGGCGGAGGACACCAGATGCATTTTCTCCGCGAAGGACTAGATGACGAAGATCAGCTTGGATGGAAGGATCAGATTTCTGTGATGTAAGAGTTGAGTCATTGGTAGGGTATCAAGGAACAATGGCGACGGTACCTCATTCAAACGATTTGTAAATGCGTCCTCTGCTGCTGGAGCGGCTCCAAGAACTCTCCAGTAGTCGACGATAAGTTCATGGCCATCTGGAGCCGATTTTCCGTCTGGTACCTGTTGCAATTTGCCCACTAATTCAACTGTCGACTCGATCGTGAGAGTTAGAGCTTCAAATGTTTGCGCCTGATAAACGGAGTCAGTGATTGAGAGACTGAACAGGATGAATTTACGAACTACACGACCGGAGAGAACAGATTGCAGGTAACCCGTGCCATCGCGAAGTACAATGAAGATTATTCCCTTTTGGTCTCGAAGACGGTGTACCCATCCGAAAACGCGTACACGCTGGTCACGGCGCTCAGTCAGTTGAGATATTTTGGCCTGGTAACAATAAAGATATCAGCAGATATAGGCAAAAGTTACGAATCACTTACTCTTAAAGCTTTCGGAAGCGTTTGATCTTCTTCAAGTATAATCCTCTTACTTTCTTCTAACAATTTCTCTCTTTTCTCCTTGTCTTCCACCGATTTTTGAACCTCCTTAGTAGTGAGCTCCTCTGCCTTCTTCCTCTTCTTTTCTAACCCATCAGCAGTCTTCCGCGCCTTCTTCAAAGCAGACTGTGTCGGTTCTTGGTACTCATCAGTAGATCCTTTTCGAATAAGAACCGTAACGGTATTGGCAGGGTTAGCGAACAAGGCAAAACCCAGGGTCAGGAAGGGTGAGGTTTGAGAACCGTCACCGACAGTATCCGAACCTTGAGATTCGTCTACGTATATTGTCGACATTGAGTGGAGTGCTAGCAGATCGCAGGCACGATGAAATGAGTCGGACCGGATATTTACTATCTAGAGATGATCGTTCTAAACTTAGCTTCCTTAATATTTGATCGCTAAATATAAATATTATGTTATCTATTTTGATATACGGCAAGTGAATGGGCATTAATGGGGTAGTGGTAACCTGGGTCGTTGCCATTGTGGTGTTTCGACCCGCCGGGGGTTCGATTCCCCCTTAATGCAATACTTTTTCCACTCCTTTATCATCAACTAATTCAGTTATACAGCATTTTATAACGCACGGGCATTCGGAATAAGCGTAACCTATCAAAGTTTCTCTCAGCGCCGTTTTTACTACAGTCGCAAGGACTTTGTGATTATCAGCAATCACACAACTAAAAAAGCTTGTCCTTGCAAACTGAACAACAGTCATTGAATTTGCAGACAATCATGCAATTATGACATCTCAAGAGTTGGGGAAGTCCTCAATCAACTCCGAGCTAAAGGTTCAAGCAAGTTTATAGTGTTATTCACATCTAAGATAAATTATTGCTCTTCAATCATCTCCAAGATTCCACACTAGAAGCCTTCAGCTCAGATGAATCTCAACACCGCAGCCAAACACCAAGAACAGAATACCGTTTACAAAGGTCGAATTCGAAGGGGTTTTATTTCAAGCTGAATGATGAGTCGATTTCCCACAATATTGCGGAAGTCATATGGACAACCGTTCTCGGCAACTGCGGTCCGCAGCCTCATGTCGAACTGAACAATTACGGCTTCTCGTTCCTCAGGAAATGTCCACTGACCCTCTCCTGTACGACTACGGCGGAGTCAACCCTCCACCCCCTTACGGAACGACAAGCCAGCATTACTACGGTCATTCCAGACACTCCCGTGTCCACGTCTCTTACCTTCGTCCAAGGGTTATCCACCCCCAATATTCGAGCAGGACAATGGTGATCAGCCAGCGGCCTCATTGCCGCTTCTTCAAGGCCCTGACAGTTGCGATCTTGGTCTGGATTCTGTTTGGAAGTCTATTGAGGCACTTGTGGCACTCCCGATATAAGTATGGCTCAAGGCCTCATGTACGTTATATAGTTCTCAGTACTCTGCTCTCATCAGTAAATTTAGGTAATAGTGGAGTATTGAGCCTGGTGACCCAAATATGGACTATCCATTGCCACCTGGTGTAGATCTGCTGGCATGCGACGAGCCATTGATTGATGGTCCCGGACCGAGCATAACATCTTTTGAGATTGCCTTGCCCTCAGAAACGCTCCTTTTGCTGTCTGCGGGTGCATGGCTTTCTGGTTCTGTCAGAGTGACTACCTCCACCAGCACCGATTCCATCAGATTCTCCATCACGACAAAAGTGATAGGATGGCGTTGGACCAATACGGCGAATACAATTGTCTGTTCTCTGAAACGGAACGAGGGAGAATCTGGTGTCGGTATATTTGCAAGCGCTCTGTGTTGGATTTTCTCTTCTGGCTTGCTGATTTCTAGAGCCTAGAACCCAACGATACCTGAACCATCTCATCTTCAAGTCCAATACGATGTTCTTATTGAGCTTCCTGAAGACTCTCCTTTCATCAATCGATTTGAAACGCACGTGGTCAACACTCAACAATATTTCGACGATCTTCAAGGAAAAATATTCTTCGAGCATCTGAACCTGCACGGTTTCAATGGTGGTATCAGAGCCCAGGTAAGCATATGGCATTTTGTAGGATTATCAAGTGCTGAAACATTGTCTAGTCGCTTGGTGCATGCGTGGCGAATCTTCAAACTTCAAACAGTGTAATCGAGGGTAGCTTCAACGCGTCTGATGAGCTTGTCATCGCCACCTCCAATTCCCATGTCGACATCGACGTCGACTTCAACCAACTAAGGTCGTCCCAGGCAAAATTATCCATAATCACCGATAACGGGTCTGTCCTATCTTTCGTAATCTTTAAAATCTGCTTGACGGTAAACTCTAGCCTTCTCAGAGCCGACATCAAGCTTCACGATTTGAGAATAACGCAGCCATCTGAAACTAGTTCTAGTTTCTCTGTCTTGACTCATACATCGAACAGTCCTCTAGATGTTGCATTCAGAGATGCTCCCATAGATTCGCTCTTAGCCTATCGAGGCTCTACTTCGAATTCCCCGGCAAATGTCTTGCTGCACCCAACGTTCCAAGGGCATTTTACTTTGGCTACACACTCGGCATGGCTGAGCCCGATCATCCGTCAACATCAGGTTGATGATCCTGCTGGAAAGGGTAGAAATCGTTTCGTGAGCTACAGGAATCTTCATGGATACGTTATGGGTGATATTGTATGGGGAAACACAGATGGGGAGAAGGGAGAAGTTGATTTAGCCACATCGAATGCAAGGCTCACGCTTGATTTTTGAAATCTCTCGTTGTAATTATATGAAAACCTGTTTGACGATGTCATCGAATCATCATAACCAATCATGATTTTGATTAACTTATAGGGACACATAAAAATTAGTCAGCCCTGGACCCATTCTGCTTCCCATCACCTTGTAAAGTTCGCTGGACCCCTCCATAGTACTGGGTACTGGATAACAAAAGAAGACGACAGTGTTAGTATGAGAGGCTTACCAAGCACCCTCAACTCGAGTAGTCGAAGAGTCATAGATGGCCAAACTTGAACATGCACTTGTAAATTCCAAATTTTATAGCAATGCAAGTAAATAACAGAATACTAGACTCAAGATCATGGTGACGTCAACTTTACACGATATTTTCATTTCCCTTCGCGTCAAATGAGGACAATAGATCTACAATCGACACCAAGACTTACCATTGACATGGGAGCTGCTTTGGGAAGAAGCAGTACTTGATCCCAGAAGGCGTTGAATGACCTTTAAAACTGCGTCCCTCATCTTCAGAGGGAGAGGCTGCATCCTATCAGCCTCTGGGAGCATGAACCTTAATAACTCCTGTCGAGCCGCGCTGATTTTTAGTGAAGACTTGAGACCCAAAGCCTCACCCTCCTTCTCTGTAAGTGACTCGCGGCGTGTGAGTAATTTGTCGTAAAGAGGCTCGAGGTATGTTGTCTCGGCATTATACTTCTGGTAAAAAACGATTTGTTCCACTAGTGACATTGATGAGAGTCGTTCGGAAACATTAAGCTCCCTGAAAGCCAATGCTTTGACTTCTGGGAAAGACCACTGATTGGCGAGACGTAATATCGTCGTCCATGATTCGAGCGACTTGTTGAAGTTTGTAAACTTCCTGTCTGGACATTAGCCTCAAACAAAGACTAGTATTAGCTGCTGCGTACGGGTTGTCGAAGATCGAGCATAGTTCGGCAAAGTCGTCTGGGCTTACATTTTCGTGCGGTTCTATTACAATGGTGTGTTTAGCACTAACATCCGAATTAGCGCTATCATGCTTGGTACGGTTCATGGCATCATTCTTTGCTGTGTCCCCTGCTAGGCGATCTCGGAACACTGGTGATTCTCTGGTGAAAAAATATGAGGGTTGACAAAAGCAAGTATCCGCCACCTTCAGGATTCAAATCAATACTCATGTCAATAATCAGAGTGAAATCTTACAATTATTGTGAGATCCATGCCAGTGTGATGATATAATGGGTGTTTTTTAACATTCGTGAGCATTCTATTCATCTGGGTGGTAGAAGCTGACATCGTGGTTGTAGTTTGGGGCAAGCCTTCAATACTAGAGACAATACACCTTCCTTAAGGGACTAACTGTCACTTGCACTTGTGTGGCAACAACGCAACGGTTAAATCCGAGCTTAACAGCACTTTTTTGTCACATGCAAATTAGGAAGTTATTCCATAGGCTGACATATTTACGAATATGTCGCGTGCCTCCCTCAATTGATTCACCAGCAGAATTTGTTCAGAAATCTAGAAGATGCCGAGACACGGGTATTGCCCCATGACCTCCATAACAGAATACCATATTTCTGACTACGTGAGAAGTTCAAATTGTTATACCCCATTGGAGAGTAATAAGTATGGCAAGAAGGCCCAAAAAAACTACGAGAGTCTACATAAACTACGCCCAAGCACCAGGAAGTTGAAGGAAATTGTCAAGAAATGATTTGCTGACTAGTACGTACTCTAGTTCTAGACTTGATCTTATGCATTGACAGCGGCCTTCCCCTTGCAAGCCATGTGATTCTGATGGAGGGCTGAGGTCAATCTGAGTCATTATACATGGG
>Ga0153938_1000065_pt1 | contig 35048 bp, 32 predicted proteins | sample TSNY022MetaG_FD_104740 | JGI IMG/M metagenome (GOLD analysis project Ga0153938, IMG submission 104740) | Attine ant fungus gardens microbial communities from New Jersey, USA - TSNJ022 MetaG | ecosystem: Host-associated > Fungi > Mycelium > Unclassified | place: USA:New Jersey: Brendan T. Byrne... | reverse complement strand
GTGTTATATCGAAGTTGAGTTGGGTTTGCGGGACTTCTTTGGCATGAGTATGATCACGCTTAAGAAGTACTTGAAAAGTCATGATTTGTTCCTCTACTTGAGTTTCACATCATCAATTTTCTGCCTACGGTCAACCCATGCCTATAATTCCGATACGGCCCAAATTTTTTTGCGTCTCTCAAGTTGATTTCTAGGTATTTAACATCTTATATGGGTGTGTAAATTGATCGATGTCAAGCTTGAGAACTCAGATCTTATGATGCAGGGCAAAGATGGACATCCACCACAAGAACAATGTCAGAAATGCTATCTTTTATATCATAATCAGATATCGTTTTTGGGTCAAATCATCTATAGCTAGTATCTACACCTGATCTGGAGCTGCTCTCATGAAACTTGGAATAAATTTCAGCTGTCGACCTTTAGAATTTGACATTCGAGTCATCAACGTTTGCGGGAATTTTGGTCTCTGATGAAGCATATGCCATATACGCCAGCCGCAGTGCCATGTTGTATCATCGTCCTTCTGATGAAGTGCTACGAAAGGAAATAAGTTGTCCAGTTGACTACAATTGGAATCCTTGATCAGATATCCCACTTGCCGATTGATGGGCCATGTATGTCGTGACGCACCCAGAAGATTGGTATGCGAACGGGATCATCTTGCAGGCGAGATCATCGGGAATCATATAGGCGTATAAAATCGATAGGAAAATATGAGACTTGCAGAAAGTCGACTGTTTTCTGTCATGTATCAGGCTTCTACTATCTAACTACATCATGAATTATCAGGGATATTCTGGATTTTCATCGTGTCTGGTGCATACGAAATGAAAATAGCTCCTTGTGAGTGGCCCCTCGTTGTTTGGCCCCACATATTGTCCAATTTGGGTCTAAAATGTTGTACATTGAATCAGGGATGACCCTAAATAAACGAGCGCTATTCCCAGATAAGGGCAGCGTGATCGACGTCACATACTTATATACGGACGAGATGTGAGCAGCGTTTTATCTTTTCTCTGCAGACTAAGGAAGCCAAATCATGGAAATCCTCCAAGTTCACTCTGATCCTGCCTCCTCTCCTCTGACAGGTGCAAAAGTGGTTGATGACGGTCTTTCTCGCCCCAATGGAGAGAAAACACTCCCAACAATCCTACTCTATGATGAACGCGGTCTGAGGCTCTACGATATCATCACTACAGATGCTCCCGAATACTACCTCTTTCGTGCTGAGGAGCAGATACTCGAAGACCACGCTGATGAGATTGTTAAGATTATGCGTGGCACTGCTGTTGCAAGTGGAAGTGTTTTGGAACTAGGCGCGGGGTATGCCAATTTTATACGACAACACACGTGCTAACTTGCGCTCACAGAGCCTTGAGAAAGACTTTACATATCCTTTCCGCATTAGCTCGTTCGGTGACTAACGATGCTCCCATCACCTACTACGCTCTTGATCTTGAGAAACGAGAGCTCGAGCAAGCTTTAACCAGTATCCAAAAATCTGCTGGAACAGCCTTACATGGCAAAGTCATTACAAAGGGAATTTGCGGAACCTACGATGCTGGCCTCAAGTTAATTACCGGTGTAAATTCAAATCATGTCCCAGTTATCACAGAGCTAACTACTTGACAGTTTGTCGACGGCCCGAAAAGTCTCATGTCATCGGCCAATATGAGTGCATCTGAAAGCCAGGATAGTCTGCCTGGTACACCCTCTTCTTCCCCAGGCCCTTCGCTTCCCCCACTCCACATTATGTTCCTCGGATCCTCGTTGGGAAACTTTTCCAGACCTGAAGCAGTAGAGTTTCTCAGGGGCTTGCCTCTGAGATCCGGTTCCCGTGATACACTTCTTATCGGACTTGACCACGATAATGACTTAAAACAAATTACGACGGCCTATAATAATGGCCCCACTGAGGATTTTATTAAGAATGGACTACGCGTGGCTGGTCGAGTCTTGGGGAACGAAAATTTATTTGACAAAGACAACTGGGAGTATGTCAACAAGTACGACTCAGTGGGTTCACGTCATTCTTACGTACGACAATGGCACTCAACTCTGCTCTCTCCAGGATCTTCGTAGGTACACACAAATATACTTTCTGTTCACGTTTCTACAAGCTGTACAGGGGTACATGAAGCTTTCTTGAGAGCAAAATTTAATCATTCTGTAACTGCTCCAAACGGGAAAATATATACCTTCGGCCAGAACGAGAAGATCAAAATAGAACATTCATACAAGGTGCGCCTATTAATATGTTCTACGTTAGTTCAATCCCACATTCATATTCTATTCCTAGTTCTCTGGCCAGGATACCTTCAGCCTTTTCACAGAAGCCAACCTACGTCCAGTACAACGGTGGTTAGACAATAACTCCCAATACTCGTTATGGCTGGTAGAACGACCAGCATTCGTTCTTCCTCTCCTATCCTCTCCTTTTGCTTACAAGGGGAAAGGTGAACTTGTCTCCAAAAAAGCATACTCAACATCACCATACGGCATTCCCGCTCGACAGGACTGGAACCCGGTTTGGACACTCTGGGATTTTGTCACATTGCGCATGATCCCCCAATTTATGCTCCTTGAAAAACCTATCGACCTGAGGCATATCTGTCTCTTTTACCTCGGGCATATACCTGCCTTCCTGGACATACATTTGTCCAGACTCTTGAAAGAGCCTTCTACACAACCTAATGAATACCAAGTGTGTCCTGTTGTCATGGCCAATGATGGGGAAACTTAATAATTTTGTTATAGAAAATCTTCGAGGTCCGTTTAAAATTTACATTGAATTCTCGTATCGAGATCGACTAGAAAGCTAGCGGGGCATTGATCCTGACGTAGATGATCCGACACAATGCAATGTATGGTACCGTCTGGTATTTGGTTTAGGTTTTCATTTACCCTTTCTAGCCTCATTCAGAAGTCCCTACTGACCCCACCGAATGGCCTGCCCTTTCCGATATCGTGGACTACCAACGACGTGTCCGCTCTCGCCTTATGTCGCTATACGACGACATAGAATCTGGGAAACGCCTCATGACGAAAGGAATGGGTCGTGTTCTCTTTATGACTCTCGAGCACGAAGGAATGCACGCAGAAACACTTCTTTACATGCTGTTGCAGAGGGCTGGAACAGGAACTATACCACCACCTGACTTCTCCAAACCAGACTGGAAATCACTTGCCACGACTTGGAATGCAGCTCCAATCCCTGACAACAGAACCGTCACCTTAGGACCTGAAACAATCGCTATCGGCCATGATGACGATGAACAAAAAGATATGTTATCGGACAACATTCAATTGCCAGACAATTACGAATATGGCTGGGACAATGAAAACCCGAAAAGGACCGTCGAAGTACAAAAGTTTGAGATTTCGTGGAAGCCAGTCACCAATGGTGAATTCTACGATTTCTACCTTAGACATGAAGACAAGGTCGAGCTCCCTGCAAGTTGGGTTCTTGAAGGCGGTACCATTCAGGCAGGTGCAACCATTACTTTCAACTCTATCCCGTTTGATTTTCGTCTTTAGGTCCGTACTCTCTATGGGCCAGTTCCGATGGCTGTGGCACAACACTGGCCTGTCTTGACATCATACAACAATTTTCACGCATATGCAATAGACAAAGGTGGGCGTCTTCCCACTGAACCGGAACTTCGACTCTTCTATGACAAATTCCGCCATGGCTATGAGGAGGGAGCTAATATTGGCTTCAGAAATTGGCACCCGTTACCGTGAGTTGATCCAGTTCTGTAATAAGAAAGTTTTCCGTCTTCTAATCTACTCATCAGAGCTACAACGGGAGGGACGAAGAATGGTGGGAAAGGGTGTAATGGGGGTGTCTGGGAATGGACGTCTACTGTCTTAGATAAAGTCGATGGATATACTCCTTCTAACTTATATCCAGGGTATGTTTATGTCTTCCATAAATTGTGCTTGGGAGTTGACTCTTGTATAGCTATTCCGCGGACTTCTTTGATGGAAAGCACAATGTTGTGGTGAGTCTTTGAGTCAATTTCTTCTTCTTGATACTGAACAATTATTTTTTCAGATTGGGGGTTCATATGTCACCGTTCCTCGCATCGCTCAGCGCCGCTCATTCAGGAACTGGTACCAACGTAACTACCCCTACCCTTGGGTTGGAGCACGAATTGCATATGATAAGAACTGATGACTTAAATAATGGGAGGCATTCAAGATTTTCTCGCGTAGAATACAAGAGCTAGAATTATGCCTCCGCAATTTGTATCTTACCTCCATCTTGTTGATCAAATTGGCTACTTCTTGTTTGAACTTCTGTATGGTTTCGCATTTTGCGTGATCCTCTGTTCTCGCTGCAAAGATAACTCTCTGCATACTGAAAAGACACGCCTCGCTTGTTCAAGGAATCCTTCCTAGCCATATGTATATCGCTAGGTCTATATGGCCTCAGAGTCATCGAATGTCGACAATGATTCCTTAGATCATTGAAGTGAGTGTCGGAGAGTCCTTGCGCCTCAATGATTAATACAGACTTGCCCAGTCACCTTCCTGTTCGTTGGAATGATAGCTTCGCTTTCACTCTTGCTTCCATCTGCAATCTGCAAAATTCCGGGAAAATTTAACTGCCTCTTCTTCATCCTACCTTTGTACCTTATATTCTTATGGAAATCTCTAATCGATCTGTCAATCTAGCAGAACTGGAGCTTGGCACCCTGCGATCATCGAGAACTCAGCGGTCTTGTAGGTAAATGTTTCTGCTTTGTCCTTGCTGGTCTGTTGACTGGACCTGATCTAGATCAAGGAAAAATCATCTGGGTTTTTGAATATATTGACAAACTGGTCATTCTATTGTGCAAAAATATCCTAGCCACTGGATTCGAATCCAAAGTGGTTTCTACGTGTTCTGAGTATTTCCTAAACATCGTTTTTGAGGTACTAAGCACAAATAATTGGGACTAAAACTACTCAGGGACGGAAAGAGGTTCACATCAGCCCAAAATTGGAATCCTATATACCCTGAAGATGTCAACATAAACCTAAGTGAAATGCAATAACAATTATTCAACAGGTGCGTTCGAGCTCCTGATTTTGAACTCAATATTTGTCCGTATTCTCCATATAAATCATCTTCCAGACTTTATTCTCCATATTTCCAGCAGCCTTCAAGGTTTTCCGTCCTGAACAAATATGACACATCTCCCAGTCTTTTTTTTCAAATCAAGAATGCCGAATTTATCTTGACCATAACAAATACGTCAATGACTATGAGTCGTTCCTTCTCATTTTCCCCAAAATACAGCAACCAGGTAGCTTGCGTGTGTGAGCTAAGTAGAGTTTAAGCCCCAGCTTTGAGACTAGCTTTCGCAAAACCTGAAATAGTTTTCTGATCTCATGTTCATATGTCCACACTATGTAAGAAAAAAATCACTAATATAAATCTGATAGATCAAACTGAATAGGGGGCAATTGTCCCCACGTGCTATCCGACCACTCGACATCGCCACAATTTGAAAAGAAGTATTTGGACCCTTCTCCGAGACTGTTACCCGAGCCTAGCGCAATGAGTAGCTTTCTCACGCCACTTTCAATGACTACTGTTCACTTTCTGGTCGTCCATTGTTCCAAGTCGTTTGTTACGTTCATCTCCACCCCAAAGTCAAACTTGATCTGACTTTGGGAAGTGACAGAAATACCCCTAGACTGATCTAGGTTCTCGGTCCATTGTAAATAACATCAATATCTTGTAGTCATGTCTCAGTATTAGGACGAGTGTGCATACTTCTCAGACAGTGTATGATCTTTGATGTATCCGGAGCAACCAGATTCTTGAGTTCTGAATGTTACCCATTAGAGCCTCTGCTCCTGCTCCGCCTATTGTGATTCTCGATAAGCTTTTCATGTCAATATTCTTTCAGAAATAGCAACTCTCCTCACTCAGTCATCAGATACGAGTACCAGGCACATCTGAGGTTCTCCGAGGCTATGTACCTTAGATCAGATTATCTAATAATAGCTTTTATGGGCTAGCACCATTCTCAGGAACTGACCCATTACACAATGTGCTGCACAACTCCGTGGAATCAGATAGCTGATTGTGCACCATCATATCCATCATATCACGCTTGATGCTGTGGACTCTTGAACAGCTTGGTATAGCACTCTGATCTATCTACCTAAAAAAGGAAGATAGGTATCTAGGGAAGTCCGAAATTCATGCTCGGCATCTCGGTAGTCTGAGAAAATCTGTGACCTTCGATTTTCTCGGACTGGTTACAGAAAGTCACTTCGTTACGACTGCGAATAGCATGTATAGCATGTATCATCTTTCCAGATCCGACCATTGAAACATGATCCTCAGGTGTCACATGATGCATTTTATTCTGTCACATTTCCATAACTTGCGATGACATGGAAAAATGTATATTGTAGCCATATCTCATTTCAAAGTCTGAAAAACTTCCAGACAGATTGGCGTCAAATTCCTCATGCTGGAATAAATTGCAATGCCACTTGACGCAGCGACTGCTCTGTGCCAAGACTTACCTTATATACCCAGTTCCATATAACCATCCTTTCGGGGCGCTTGCAATGAAGTAATCAGTGGCGTATCGCGCATCGCGGAGCTAGGAGCTAGGCGTAGACCACTCCTGCACGTCAGGCGCTATGTGACCAAAAATTTTTGGAGAGATTATCGTCGACGATGTGGCGCTGACACCAACTCGGAGGAGTAGGTCAGTGCTAGTCCCAACTCTACCCCAATCACCCCTCAAACTTGCTGTTGACAACGATCGATAGTCAACGGTTGTTGGTGGGAGCATCAAACCAGGGGCCGCTATTTTTGGCCCCCGCAGAGGATGGAAATTATCTCGCCCGTTCGGCCGTGCCGAGTCAGTGCCGGGTCTCGCGTGAAACATTCTTTCTAAGCTCAAAAACTGCGGAGGCCCACTGGCCTTGGCAACTATTTTCTTTTCTGCCTTATAAAACCACCTTCTTCCTCAGCACCACTTAACTCCATCAACACCTTCTTTTAGCCATGTTCCGCACCGCGACCATAATTGCTCTTGCAGGTCTTGTGAGCGCCCAGTGAGTCCCTGATCTACATCTTTTCAAGAGCCAAGAGAGTCAATTCTTTTACTAGACTTCAACTTTCGGACTCTTGCATGAGTGCATTGACCGGTATCGTCGCCAACCAAGATGCCAATAGCTGCCTAAGCCCAACCGCCCTCCTCCCTCTTGTGACGGACAACAGCACCTCTATCGTTGGACCGATAACGAATTGGACTCAGAATATCTGTTCTGCTGCCCCCTGCAGTAATGACACACTCGCAAATGTCGTCAGTTCTTTGGCAAGTGGTTGCCAGGCTGATATCACCGGTAACGATACGAGTGTCGATTCGTCTACTTTGGCTTCGACTATTACACCTTATGTCCAGCAGTATTACCCTATTGTGAGGAGCATTGCCTGTTTGCAAGAGTGAGCTCAGTTCCATAAATATGTGATCGCTACCTCTGACGGTGAACTTCAGCAATGGCACCAATTGTTTGGCTTCGACCTTGAACGACATTCAGAGCGCGAATGGCCCTCTCACTCTCAACAGCCTCATCCAGCTCGTGACCCTTGGCAACGTCCCAAACATTCCTTCCAACGTCACCTGCTCGGACTGCACTAAAGCTGCCTATAACATCCTCCGTAGTGACGTGCCCAGCATAGTGTCAGACACTTCAGGAGAACTTCAGCAACAATGCGGTGCCAATTTCACTGGTAAGACCACTATACGCATGGATGAAATGAAAATTAACGATTGCTGTAACTCTTTTCGTCATTAGATGGCAATACCCCCGCGGGTATCACAAATAGCGTAGACAGTGCCTCGAGCTCGAGCAACCAGACCAGCCAGACTAGTGGCACCGTGGGCTTCGTGGCGCCTGGCCTTGGTGTGTCTGCGTTGACAGTTATTTCACTCTTCTTTAATTAGCTAGATGCTTTTGATTGTGCATGTTGGTTTTAACTGACATTTATTTGGCTTCGATCATTAGACAATCTTGAATAAACAGCTAATACGAATTTGAGCTTTGGTTACAGATACAGTTCTGAGAATACACTAATTTATAATGCTTGCAACGAATAGAGTCTAAAAAGGAACTGAAAATATAGAGGGTTGGACCTAACGTCAAGAGAGTCACGCCCGTTATTGTCACAAACGCGCCCTGTACTTTCACCTTCACCATGGCTGACGGACAAAATGGCACGCTACCATCGAATTTTCCTGCTGCTACGACTGCGTACGGGTCAATGACTGACTCACAGCTACGCCAGGCCATTAACCATATAACTTCTGTTGCAAATGCGACCTATGCTGCTCCAGCGCCTCGGCCGGCTGATCCCAAAGGTGATTTGTACATAACAATCAAATTTATACGCTAAATGTTTTGAACCAGCGTATATGAGAAATGTTCATACATGGTCAACGACATCTACTCCACCTCCCAAAACACCCGCCTCTGCCGCTAGAAATCCTCGTGGTCGGCCGGTGCGTTCAACTCACGCATACGTTCCAACAACATCATACACACCTCCTGTCTATGCTCCCTTACCCTTGGCTCCAGCGCCAGCAGTCCAACCCAATCCCCCACGACCCCCCTTACCTTCAACCCCACAGGCAATTCAGTCGACTTATGCGTCGCGATTGCGTACAGGAGCCACGCTTCTCATGCAGCCTATTCTTGCATCTACTGCCACAACAAATTCAAGGACAACAACGAGGCGAGGAGGGGTGATAAACTATGCCGATCCAGGTTCTGGGGACGAGTTTCCGGACGCAGGAGCAATTGACTCTGATGACTCGGATTTTGTGGCAAGCGGTGGCACCCGAACAGCAATACGACAGACGAGAGGTGGGCGGATGAATACGGGACTGTCTATCTTCAACTCTGCGCCAGGGCCTTCGGGGACTCCCAATCGCATAGGTACTCCACAGATGGATAGAAACGAATTGGACCAAAGCTACCTTGGACAAATACCTCCAGAACGCTTCATCAAACCTCGCCTCATGCAACCAACGGCGCATGAATACCCGTATATATGCTTTCATTTGCTTCTCATCCATTTGTCTCACCTCTACCCCCAGAGCACCAGATACCTTATTGCAGCAAGGTGCAAAACGAACGTCACTAATCCCCATACGTGTAGAGTTTGAGACAGATACTCACAGAATTCGTGATTGTTTCGTTTGGAACGTCAATGAGGAACTAATAAAGCCCGAGACATTTGCGAAAATCTTCTGTTACGATCTTGATCTCCCTACATCCTTTGCCGACACTGTCGCAGCCCAGATACGTGCTCAGATTGAGGATCATGAAGGGGTAGCCACCCTAGAGCTAGGTCAAGATGGCGCTCCCGACCTAGTTGATTTGGGACAGAGTTGTGATGAGCTACCAGAATGTCGTGTCATTTTGAGCGTAAGTATCGTCAACCTTGAACCTCTTACCTGTGTGTTGGCTCACCGAACTCGTTCAGATCGATGTCCAGATAGCTAACCATCACCTTATGGATCACATTGAGTGGGATTTACTTTCCCCACTCACACCCGAAGTATTCGCTCAAAAGCTGTGTATGGAACTCGGTCTTTCCGGAGAAGCAGTACCGCTCGTAGCACACGCTGTGCACGAGGAACTCATCAAACATAAAAAAGACGCGATAGAATGGAGCGTCATCAATGGAGAGAAGGGGGAAGTCGGTGAAGATGCTGCACCGCGGGACAGGAGCGGTTTCGGTTTGGTTAAAGATAAAACCGGTTTGGGACTTGGCTGGGGTCGCGCGCCGAAGGACGGAAGGGGACCAAAAACTTTGAAGAGTGTTTGGAGAGATTGGCAGGAAGCGGATGAGTTCAGGACCAAATTTGAGGAGTTGACTGCGGAGGAGGTGGAGCGGAGAGAAATTGAAAGGGAACGAGCGAGCAGGTAAGCAATATGTCCTGGACATCCTGATAGTGAAGTTCATTATTGGTCTGTAGACGATTGAGGCGAGAGACGTCAAAATTCCAATCGACGAGAAGCAGACGACGGTAGCGTTCTTGTCGCCTTTCACTAGCATCTCATATTCTATCCTTTTATTGTTATTGATCACTTAATCAATATCCATTTTGGCATCTAAAAGCTCTCCTCAGTATTTTGATCCTGACGTTAGAAAACCCTACCTGACAGTGTTACTCGTTGGATTCTTCAAGTGGAATAGGTGTTCAAGAGAATGCATGCTCAGTCTGTGGAAGGATTGCCGGTTGATAATTTAGATGCACGTTTGGATTGATTGTTATCAATTATTAGGTGTGCTCCTGGCAAGGCGAGACGTGCCATTGTGTCAATCTTTTCTGTGGACAGCTCGACACAATTTATTCTTCAATTACTGGACCTGTGCTCGTTGCAAGAAGGGAGAGGGAAAGGGAGGGACCGTCTTAGGTAGAATAACCACCGGTGCGATGAATAGATGGAAGTCCCAGATTTTTGCTTTGCGCTACAAGATTCCAGGCCAGGGTCAAGCATAGTCGATGTTTAATCTATCTTGAATATGGCATGACTATATCAATTCGTTTCCTCGCAAAGGCTGCAAGGCTGGGTTCGATAAACACTATCAGCACTCGTATGAGTAGCTGTCAGAGGCCACACATACTTGCAACGTGTACCACCTGATGGTGAGCCCATGTGTCATGGAGCAGACTTCCTGTAAAGAAACACTGAAGTACGGAAGGATAGGACCGAGTCTCAGGTTGGGTTGAGGTGGAACTGGTTTTGGGCTTGATTGAGGTCAGCCACCAACCATCATCCCATGAATTTCCGGTCCCTCTTTCCTTTCAAAGTGGGTTACTCTTTGGCTGCATCAGCAGATAATCGATCATGTTAATTTTTTTGTCTTCTTTGTCGGGTCTGGTGGTGCTCATTATTCTCTTAGGAACTGGGGCATATGTTGAATTGAGTATTGGTGTCTCGAGGCGGGCACAAGGTGAAGTCGCTATATCAAGTTTCTGAAAATCTGAGATTAACTGTGTCCGTTCCGACCTTGCCTACCATGGGCAAGATGATTTTCCGACAAGCTTAAAGCGATTTCTAGCCCTGCTTAATGCTGACACTAACATGCTCACTAACATGCGCATGCACTTTTATTGTAGCTTGCTGAGATCAATGCACGTGAATTCATACCGTAAGTTTATCGACACATTCATTCCCGAATCTGTTAATTTTCAACGGATCTTCTATGGCTGGATACTCCCAGGACAAGCTCTGAGAGAACATACCCTCGAGGTGCGCAACTTGCTTAAGCTTAAGAGAAGGCATGAAGTAGCGAGGCCGGGAAATGTTGCAAGATTTCGTGCCGAGAGGACTTCCATTTCTGGATGCCGTCATCCTTCGTAATTCTCGTCAGTCTCTTGTTGCAGAAAAGGCGGGTTCTTGGCAATCCATTTCTGTCACACAAAGCACGAGTATCTATTTCTCAGCTCTCTGTTCCATTTTTTTTCCGGTCAGTTTCCTCCGACTCAGTTGAACAACCCTGTCTCGATGGTGTTCCAACCTCATTCCAGAAGCTCTTCAGGTAGAAGATCATGAGGCCATAAATTCTGAATTTCTAGGAAGATGCCCTCCCGACTGGCCCAAATTAGTTCTGGTTGAATGGCGATGACACTTTTTCCAGGTTATTGCCAGGATTCTTGTTCGTTATCGGCTTGTTTCTCACTGCAAGACAAGAGATAACTGAGTGCCTTGCCTGGGAATGAATTTCATGCGTCGTTGGAGAACTGTTTGTGATCACGTTGACGGTATATATTCTTGTGATGCAATCAATGTCCGTGGGTGGAGCACGTCTTCTGATAACAGCTTGAGCGTCAACTTGCATTCAATTGGGGAGTGCTATATGATGAACCAGGTGTCTTCTGCCATGATTGCGACTTTGGGCTTCATCATGAGCACTGTGTGTCCGAATGGAGCCTGCTCGAATTATCGGTAGGACTTGGGAATCCATTCAAGCGGCATCTATCACAATGGCATCTATAATTCCGTATCTTCGGATGTACGTGTCTTACCATGCGAACAGTGATATATTGTCGCCTGGATATAATCTAGGCGATACTATAAGAAGCCTATGTCTGTCGTGCCACCCATGTGGTTTCTACCCGTTATCGTGTTATCAAGTCCGGGCGACTGGGTCTTTGAAGTTCTGAGTCGGGGGAGATAAGTTCGTGGTTATCACCAAGCGCAGCTGCTCCAGTAGTTAGGGTCAAAGTCACTTCAACGGGTCAAAATTCGCCAAGAGATAAGACTCGGTGAAAAGGACATGAGAACGAGAACCAAGGTTGTTTAAACATCAGAATACGCTGAAAACTTCGGAAGCAATGTGTCAACTAGCAATCTCGGACTTTGCAAGCTAGAATACATTTATGAATAGCTTTTCGATATGTTATATATATATATTCGATCACGGTACCACAATGGTGGTACCCGAGAACAGAGAAGCCCAAAGAATCGGTGGCGAACACCATCGTCCTTCGGTTTCAGAACACTTGCTAAAGTTTGATACCCCACACGGAGATAGGCGGTTGAGGAAACAGAACCATGAGGCCCTTGATTTTCCCTTGTCAATTTGGCTTTATCTTGAGAATTTGGAGTGCACAAGAATTGAAGTAACTTTATATCATCGGAGAAACTTCTCTAGAACAAGAAGTCTATTCTTATTCATTCAACTCTAGGGGCATGATCCAGTCAAGCTGTTCCAATAATGAAGATCTCTCGGTGATAGCCCGATTTTTGGCCCGTATGGATATGCCATCTACAGCAGCCGAAAGCCATGTGTTCTCAGTTGGCTAAAATTAATAAGTATTTTCAAGAGAAAATAAGAAAGGCTGGGTGTATTCCGCGGGACCCTTAGTATTTGGGGAGGGGCGGGACAATTAACTATGAAGACTATACTCGAGTTGCTGGGTCGTTTAATCTCCTCAAGACACCACCTTTCCATCTGCATCGAAATCAGGGACCACTGAATGCTAGGTGCCTTGCGGTTTTCACGATGTCACCTCCCGTATCACTCCACCACATGCAGGTGTACTGTCTCTGCGGTCCGAGTCACATGCTAAAGCCTGCAGCGAAACGAAGCAAATCACAGCGATTCACACCAGCGCGATGTTCGCATAAGTTGTCAATATATATCCACAACGGTCAAAAGCCTTGAAGTTGAATGCAGGCGCCAGATTGAATCTCATGGTTTGTGATACGGAAGCGCAAGACATATATAACGACTATAACTGGCTGAATTTCTGAAATTATTGTCAATACACAAACGTCGTTTTGTTTCGCATCACCATGAAAATTTTAATCTTGGCGAAGCAGAAAGTATACAACATGAGGAAACGTAACAAGCTATAACTCCTCACAGGGTAATCGAGGTGAGACAGGGAAATGGGTATTTTCCTCGGACATTGGATGAAATGCTCGGAGGATTGGATCGTTGAATGAATTCAAATCACATCAGAAGCCAGTGATGCCATGAGTTGTCTGTCTCCTGTGCTTAACCGCCGCTAAACGAAGGTCTCCAAATACGATAGGGCGTTTGAATTGCAGGGAAGAATCTGAAAACATGTATACCAGTCAACAGACTGGAGAATAAGTCATCCTCTGATGGGACCCTCCTCCCTCTCTATGCTGTCGAATAAGAGAATTCTCAATAGGAAGGGTAGAGGGGGAAGGCTCAAGAGATCATGAGCATAACTATGGTCATTCACGTCAAGGGTCTAGAGTGGTATGGCAACCCTAAATATGGAATGGGAAGACACGACGAGGTGATGCACCACGAATTTATTACTGCGAAAAATCGTACATGTCTACCATTAAAAGATAGCCATTGACCATCAGGTATGAAAATAGATGCACAGAACCGAGTCCATCCTTGTCGCCAGGCTCACTTCACCCTCCTGCGCTGGCACTCAGAGGGGATCACGACAGATATATCTCTCAAACGCCTGATCGCACCTGAACAGTAGTAGCCCCAGGCTCAGGTGCAGGTATTGCCTTCTCACTACTTCCTCTGAGACATGGATAAGGCACACACCAGTCAACTGGTCTCAGGAGATGTATGCATCCTGGTGCGAATCATCCCAATAGCGGAGAGGGCGGGAATTCGTACTATCCCACTCCGAGACCATATGTACAAATCATATGTATGTCGTATTACATGAATTTCCGGTCAGAGGCTGTGTGATGCGGTCAGCATTGCAGGGTGGACTTACTAATGTCCTCAGAATAGCCGATGTCCATACCCCGGTTGTCAAGACATGTGTCAAGGAAGAAACCAGCTCCTCATGAGCTGATCTGAGTGCCCTTTGACCAATAACAAGTGGGTCGATCCTGATATCCGTGTCACATATTGATTGATTCGGGTCAAGTCGTGCTCGGGAGTTCACGAAACCGTGATTCCTCTTGGCAGTTGCATTATGAGCACGTCCAAAAAATTTTCTGTAACTGGGGCTGTGGAGAGGATATGAAAAATATTAATTAACCATTCCAGAAATTATTCGAATCCAACTCGTGTGAAGTGGTGTAGAATCTGACAGAATCATAACCGTTTTAGTACATGGCAGGGGACTAGTGGCACTCACCCAGGAGGTTCCCCTTGGGTTCTTTCACACCACGTTTTCACTTCTCAGCTTCTAGAATTCGTATCCTTCTGTTCGATGCGAACCTATGTCTACCAGCCACCCTAAGTTTTCAGTCAAAGTCAGGGTATTAATACAAGAGAATTAGGCACCAGAGGTTATACCGAAGTTCTAGCGGTGCCAATAAAAATACACCCCCTAAAATTGAACAGTAGAACATGCCAAGTACGCAGAATTCATGGGCCGCGAATAAGGTAGACCTAGGTATACATGAAGCTTGACTGCGACAACTCTTATCCCTTCCTCTTCAAAACAGCTAGTACCGATTTCCTATCGAATGTTTGGAAATGCTCATTATGGGGAGTGTGTTAATATTAATGACTTGTCAGATGATGATGGTGGAAGATACAACCAGCCTTAACCCCGACGATGGGGGGAGAGGTCGATCATGAATGGATAGGAACGATGATTTTTGGAAGGCAGACATATGAGCTCTCCTGCAATAATTTTATCACAGTCACGGATTCATGTGTGTGTATACAATTGCTGAAATTAGTTCGGCATTCACGGTGAAAAGACTAGAAGCATGCGCTGTGCCGTATACTTGGTTGTCGGAAGAATCAGTGTTTGCAAGGAAGATCACGTTCAAGTAAAGTCAATGTATAACTGACTGCCAGTGGCGAAAGTCTTCAAGCCCAGTACGAAACCTTGAACATATCCTTGCAGACACGAATTCGAATATTTCGGAAGCCTCCCTCATGATGGAACATGGAAAAGCTCCACAAGCCCCACGAGGGTAACTGTTTGATGTTCTTCTACCGGTGATACCCAGCCAGTGGCTGAGGCTTGGGAGCACACAATGATGCTTGGGTAAAATCACAAGTGAGCTGAGAGGTTGACTCTCAGAGATACTTTGACAAGATTAATGGATACCCAACGTGAGGAAGGCTGGTTTGATTTAATTGTCGAAGGGGAAGCCACGCAGAACGAACCGCCTGGCCAAGATGATGATTACGTGAATGAACATACATGCACCTCTGTGCTTGTTCTTTGTCTTAAGCTTTGAGGAAATTAGCCGGGCTCTCCAGATACATCTTCGGGCGGGTTTCACCGAGATTCAGCATTGGCCGGCAGTAACGCCGATCAAGTTTGTATTTGTGTGGTTATGTAATTTTTTGGGAACGTTCGTTCCATCTGCCTGGTTTCCTGAGTATTTGGTGACAATAATTCCTATACAGTGCATGTTTCTATGGGTTTGCTGCAGGAAACATTGGAAGAATCGTGGCAGGTGTCACGATATGGAGAGCCGTGGGATCAGTGCTGTGTGCAGAGGTCAATGAGCCCGCACTGTGCATGGGGACAAAAATCAAAGAAATGGTACTTGGAAAAGGGCAATGACGTAAAGGGTGTTGGTCTATAATGATGGGGAGACGAGTATTTATACATGGTAATAAGGGGTTACCACTGCAATTCCCCCTGAACTTTGGATGTGTTTGTGCAAGTACCATACATAGTGGGTGATTGATCAGCAGCAACATGGACGGATGGAATGTAGCGGAATGTGATGCTGATGCTGTTCAACGTTCGAGGGTATCGGACAGTGTGCTTGCAGCCCTGACAATGGAGGAACGTTGATACCCCGCATCTGCGGTCAGGATCTCGGGTGAGATCTGGGGATCGCAGGCTAAAGAGCAGAGCAGGGCTTGTTCAGGGAAGGGAGACGCAGAAATTGTACAGGGAAAAGGCGTATCACATGGGACTGGATTTGTTTTCGAGGAGGCGGAAATCAGGTGGTGTCGACGTGCAGATGGTCCATTTCGGCGTGAGCCGGGCGCTTATCCGAGGACTTAGCAGGGACTTAGCAAGGACTTAGCAGGTTCCGAAAGTTAAAAAGTCAGTGCCTTAGTATCTTCCCCACATCTTCTCTATCTTCCCTATCCCCATGCCAGAGCTTGCCCCAGCCGACAAGCAGCTTGCAAGGCCCTTCAAGTGCCCCTATCCTCTTTGTGGTCGTGCTTTCTCTCGTCTTGAACACCAGGTATGTCCCTCCCTTTGTCTTGTGTTTGCTGCTCACTCTACCAGACCCGCCATATTCGTACCCACACAGGCGAAAGACCGTTTCAATGCACCTATCCTAACTGCGAAAAGCGTTTCTCCCGTTCAGACGAACTCACCCGTCACGCTCGGACACACAATGACCCACAGTTTTCTATTTCCTCTAAAAAGTCAGCTGCAAAGCCGAGGCTGGAGTCCACCCCCATCGAAGGCCAAGGGCAAGAAAAGCAACCGCTCACTAAAAGCAGTTCTTCTGTCCTATCGCGTATAAAAAAGAAGGCTAGGAGCAGGGCAAATAGCGATGATGAAGTGAGTGTTTGTCGGTCCTTCGCTGACAGAACCCTCCATTGTTGATTGGTTTTCTGTTTACTGACACATGTTTAAGGGTGAATCTTTTGCCCGGCCAACAGCCGTCGGCTCTTACGACATGCCTCATCCTCGTCGTACACATCCTATCCAGCAGCCGTTACCGCCCCAATCCACCGCTTTTGGTACTCTCTCTTCTATTGCTGTTGATGAATTACATGCTCTGGAACGTCAAGAGTCCCTCAGACGAGCGGAATTTGAGGCACGCCGTGCCGAGGCTCTTCGTCGTGTGGAATCTGAAAATCGATTTCACGTCGAGGCTTCTAATCCTTATTTCCGCCACCGCCTCAGCAAGAGCGCTACTACAAGTCCCACTGCTACCCCTGCCTTACGTCCTGGCCACATTCCTCTCCACACCACAGGAGAGCAGCATTGGAGTGGATTCCCTGCCGAACGAGATGGACACGGTGACAAGGTGAGCCAGCGGCGCCTCAGTGGCCCCTGGCATCATCCAACTCTTCCATCTTCTCACCGTTCTAATTTGATCCAATCACGCTCATCCGGGCACCTTGTCGACCAAATACGACCGGCTGGTGCTGGTTACGGTGTCCATCATTACTCCCATCCTTATCATCCGCAGACCCCGCATGCTCATTATCGCCATTTAGTTGGTACGAATGTTCGCGAGGACTCACCGTCTCCTATCAGTTCAGATTCAGACTCTGCTGCGGTAAATTCACGCTCGCCTTCTCAGAAGTTGTTCCAGGTTAATCCCCAGTCAAATTTGCGACATCGCTCCTCGGATTGGTCACCACCCCATTTTTCTTCTACTAAGTGGACTACTGACATGGCTCACACGCCTTCGACATCTCCGTTCCTTGGTCCTCTCCGGACACTCAATATACACTCGACAGGTCCATCACGGGCTCCCTCCCCCGTCCTACTTCCGCCGTCGGCCATGGAGAGTCATGAGAGGGGTCGAGATATGATGGTCAATGACAGAGGCCATATTAGGGCCAGTAGTCCAACAAACTCTTCAGCTTTGGTACACCAGCATCGCAATCCCTTGGTGAAGCAAACATTTTCCAGAAAAGACTCGTTGGGGTACGCTCTGCCTCCCTCATTCCACCATTCTCATCCTCATCATACCCAACACTTGGCACCGTCTTCGGACATACCCACACCACAATTGTCTAGTGGTCCGAGTAGTAATGGGAGTAGCCCTGGGGGTTTAGGGCAGCACACCCCTCTTGGTCCTCCTCCAATTTTGCCGCCTGGTGCAGGAATAATATCGAGTGCCCAAAATTCCAGGGCACCTTCCCCGGTTTCATGGACCTCGAGTCTTGCTGCCGGACAGATGACAGCTATCGCTAATGCCTTCGGGGGTGGAAGGAGGGAGCATAATCATGGTCACCTTGCGCACTCTGTTAGAGTGGCATTTGGCATGACGCCTATCGTGCCTTCGTCATCCATGTGCCATGCTCAGTCACCAAGTGGCAGTGGAAGGGTTCACTCGTTCACGGGTTTGACGGCGCCCACACATGCACTCAGTACCAACCTCTGGGACCCGAGGTCTATGCCGGCTTCTCGTAGCGGTTCGCCTCCAATCACCTTACCGCCGCTCAAGGTTCCTAGGGATGATGAGGACGGTGTCGATGGTGTTGATGAGGATGGCGTCAGGATCAAGAAAGAGGATACCGATGATGTTGATATGTTGATGGATGATGTGGATAAGAAGCTTTCAGGAAAGGCGAGGAAGTCTGAGAGAGTAGAGTTGCCTGGGTTCAGCCAGTTTGAAGCTGCGGCGAGAGGGTTACCTCCAGTGATCTCGTCGACGTCGACGTCGGGGTTACAGAAGATGTCCATTGATTTTGTGCGATGATTGGTGTTCATAGACGGTTTTTTGTCGGCTCGATGTTCCTATTCTCCTTTTAGGCTTTTAGATGACGTGGAGATATGTGTCTTGGGTTTTGAACCCTCGAATGCTTTCCTTTGTTTCTCTCCCTCTATTTTTTGAAATGGACTTGGTTTAAATTTATGCGGAAACGGCATGCAGCTTATACATCATAGACACCGACTTCCTATAGATTTCTGCTCTTTCCTTGTTTATTGCCTCTTTCAATGATCTTAACGGTCGAATAGCTCATGGTCCCACTGGCCCTTGAGATTCTTTATGTACCCTTCTTCCCCTATTGTTACTGTTTTCCCCGTAATTAACTTCAGCTGCTCTCATAGATATTGTGTTTACCTCCTCACTCAATTGTTGCTCTCATGTCTGCTTTGTTGTCTACCCCCTCTCTGCCTATCAATATTGACTTAAACCAACACATTTAGAATTACTATGGCTCCTACTCTCATCTCTCTGTTTGCTTATTTTTCAGTGGGTTGTTTTGTTGTAACATGATTGATCGTAGTTATGACACAGATTGACGACACGACAAAGAGCCTTGGGCATAATGCTCATACGAAGCTTGATTTTCCCAGTATAAAACTTGTTTGTCAGAGAGTCCCTGGCATGATCCGAAATTATGATCCTGCACTGCCACTCGACAATTTTGTAAAGCATATAAGACAGCGACATTGACATTCTTAACGTTGAGGCTCACGCAATACACAATATGAGCCGCTCGAGATATTCGTCTCTATTCGGAATCCATAGATGCATGACAACGCTCAATCGAAATCAAGAGTCGACGTGTTAGAGTCGATATTTTCCGACAGATTCATGTATTCAAGGTAAAGCCAATATATCGATCAATGGGCCTTTCTAGCCGGCAAGGTAACTGCGATTGATTGAATGGGACGGCACTCCAAAGTGGGCGCCGCCAGCCCCACGATCCGTCTCTATCAGATTTTCTCGAGTTGCCTGGTTCGACTGGCTGCTGAGTCGGCGTGCCTCGGGACTAGTTTTTATTCTTCCGACATGATGGGTTGTGTATTTGTTGAAACGTTTCAATGAAACATACAGGAGTCTGAATGCCCATACGCCCTGTGTCAACGCACTTACGTTCCCAAATGGGGATTCTTGGCGAGCGGGGGTGATGGTCAGTGCTTGTTTCATTGTGTTTTGGAGTGTCACAAGTTCCTTCTCATGTCACCATAGATCTAAAGATTCTTTTATGGGATTTCTACCAGGAGGACGTCCGAGAGCCGGTAGGGATGTTCGTTGGCCCCAGAGTTTTGAATACACAATTTGTGATTGTGATGCTCAAACTGACCGATTGCTGGCAGACTAGCATTCTCAGCCTTACATTTTCGGTCTCCAATCGATACATATTCACGTAAGTGCTGTGCTTGTATGTCTATGAATTGTAAAATACTTCGAAAGCATCAGAGCTGATTTTGAATCAGAGATGATGGAAGTGGTATATTCCAGTATGACGTCTCGTACCTCGGGTCCTCTCGTGCGCAGCTGTCACCGCAACGCTCCTGTGGAACGTGTTCTTGGCATACGGTAAGTAACTTTTGTGAGGATGCTGATGTCAATTCACTCTGAGTAGGATGCAGTCCGTGCTATTTCTTGCCACCCAAGACAGGAAGAAGTTTATCTGAGTGGAAGGTAGTACTATACTCGCGACTAGCGCATCGAATGGGCTAATATCATTTTTCCAGTCCAGATGGCAGTATCCTCCGGCACGACACAAGAGATCGCCATCCATCATTGGCTCAAGATACCCTGCGGGTCAGGTCCCAGGTAACCGGAGTTCAATATCACCCTAACATGGAGCATGTATTCTTGACGAGTGAAGGAGGTGGAGCTGTTTGTCTCCGTGACGAAAGGATGTCATTTGGTCCACTTTCTCGGCGGCCGCAAGAAGGCGTTGTGCAGGTGGTCAGTATGTTCACCTCGAGCTCTCTTATCTGGGGCCTCAGATATCAGCTGTTCTCAGTACAGTACCAAACTTAAGTAACCCAGTGACAGATGGCATTATTTTTGACCGCGATGGTAAGTACAGATTTCAAGGTTCTGATCACACCTCACGTCTTTTCAGGTTCTCAATTTGCCTTAACGATGCTGATATGTTGTTTCTTTTAAGCATCTCCCTCCTCTCCAATTGTCCTATCATCAGAATTGGTATCCAGTCATCTATTCTGTCTCAGATCAATATCCTATTGCGATGTGCACCGGTGAGAATCGACCCGATGGAAGCCCAGTCATATGAGAACGCACCTATTTGAACTCCTGTACCGCGAAAGTCAGCTGTCCTGATCTTTTACATCTCGGAGTCTCATAGCTGCTACCAAAAGCACGATTCCCTTGGAGGACACGGACTTGAGAAGTTATTGTCTAGTTCAATTTAACCTATGCAGTGTCGTACGGGAAGATCTTGGAGGTACGAAGATGGAGTGGATCTGATTCCTCTTCACTGGACGCGGTAGCAGAGATAGTACGAGTTTGCACCAACACAGAGAGGACTGACTCCAGGATATGGGAATTCATGTGGACATAGATAGTAATAACTTTTTCAAGTCCCCATGTGGTAGACTGGTCAACGATTAGGTAGACTGAAAGGTCCTCAACAAACACCTTTTAGATCATGTATGCGGACCGCATCAGTCGAATCCTGGAATAGAAACACATGTTTTCACAGGGTAATTTTGTAATCGTTTGATATTATATAATTACATTACTTTGAGTGGGTCTTTTGAGTGGGTCTGTCCTAAACGGCTTTTGATCCACCTCGATAATAATGTAGCCCTGTTCTGCAACTCGGATAGGATAAGCACTTGCCTGTTAAATTGAATGTGTAGGATAGGACAAGGAAATATAAATGATTTTCATGTTGCTATCCAACGCAAATGTGTTCGGCAACCTTTTTTTGACATATAGTCTGACTGTGCACATCAGCTCAAGTCGTCACCGGTCCGGGATCCTGCCGGCTACAATATATCATTTCCTTGTCCTACACTATAATGCTTATCCTATCCAATAATGCTTATCCTACCTGAGTTGCAGAACAGGGCCTAAGTAAGTAACATTGAATATATTTTCCCCTAACATTCAAGTAATAATAGAGCAAGCATCTAGAGTCAAAGGCTGGAAGGCATGTGTCGTAGTAAGTAATTTTAAAGGGGCTCTTAGTTCGCACTTCGCCGGAACTGTGATCGCGCACCCTTTGCCTGTTATGGAGTCATGTATCTACTTGGCATAGTGGTAGCAGGTCTGATTCAAAAAAAATATCTAGGGTTGTTTTGTCTTAGTCCCATTTCTCTATGTGTTTTTTCATTCTTCAGCTTCAAAAACAAAAAAGAAATTTAGAAGAAATTTTCATACATTTGTAAGTTCAGGTAGATATAGCTCTAGCATTGTAACCGAGGCTTGAAGTCTCATACCACCTCGATGCTGCTACATGAATTTTTTAATGTGCAATGTTTAGTTGTTCAATGAGTCTTGTGTGAACATCCAACAGCTGATATTTGCCACTCAGTCATCCTATTTTTATGAAAAATAACCATATAGTCGTGATGGATAAGGAAACAGCTAGTTTCGGACGTAAATGCACCGGGGAACATTGTCGATTAGATTAGCCTAACAAGTTCAGCTCTCTTTTCCTCAGCGTCATATGTATCACATATGACCTGCAACATTACAGGGTTCAGAAAGATGTCTAAATTAGGGGGTTGGTTCCATTCTCGTCAAGTCAAACAATAGCTAAGGAATGTACGTTTGCAAACTTGTTTATAAGGAGGCTGAGTTGATCGCTCCACACTCCACGAACCGCCAGTTTGGGAAATCTCAACATTCCCATGATGGATAATGCTTCAACCAAGATAAGGGCGAGCCTGAGTAGGGAAATTGAGCTATCAATTTTTCATGCAATCAGATTAGATCTCATGTTACCACTCAGGCGTGGTCCTCGTGATCAGCGTCTCATGTTGGACTTCTTATAAAGGACAACCTGAGCAAGTTATCTATCCAGCGAACATGAAGTCGAATCAAAAGCATGACTCGACGATGTTGCTTAGCAGTGTTCGAATGGGTTGTAGCATGAAGCAAAAGAGAAAGATAAGTAGATAAGCATTGATAACATCTCACGCCTATTATTAGTTTCTAAATCTCTAAACCCTCTTTTTTTTGGGATCAACAGTTTATTACACGATGCCCAATCGCAGTCCGTAATTTCTAAATCTTCCTTCAGAGTGAGAAACGAACGTACACCTCATTCTGGTAATATAAACGAACAGCGATGTGATTCGGCTCCAGCCGACGCTCGAACCCTGAGTAGACATGCAATATCTATATGGAGAGAGTAAGGATGGTAGAGCTCGAGAAGTCGAACATAGAATATAGATAAACAATCGATGCAATGCATGGGGATGTATACGCATGGTCCATGGAGTAGAAAAAAATAATGATTACTTAAAAAGAATGGTTTGCTTTCAATGTGCGAATCCCGAGATACGGACGCAATCCATTCCGTCCAAAAATGAATAGACAGTGCCTTGTAGGCAAAGAGATAAGTTAGTGTATTTGGACTACAAGTCTAGTACCAGATGCTTCGAGTGTGATGGATAGGGGCCAATTCCGCAGTCTCGATCTCATCTACTTTCGCCTCCCCGCTCTCAATCCTCTTGGCTAAGTCCCACAGGTAAAAATCAATTAACACACTACTTACTCTTCCCATATCTCGTTCGGTCTCACCTCCCCATCCAGGTGCTTCTCGATCACCATCTTTACCTTCCAAATGATTTGGGTCGTCTATATTAGTTGAACCCTCTTTTGAAGACTGTGTTATTCGTTCCCGCACCCGTTCAACGGCAATGATACTCGCCGCACGCAAACTTACTTCTTCCCTACATCCAGGGGCCAATTCTGCACTTGATTGGAGCATACGCATCAAAGAAGAAGGGTAATCTAGGATTCGCAAGTGGTGGAGAATTTGGGGTACGCGATAATCAGCAAACATCGTCAATTCCTGTATGCATGGTCCTGACGGTCCCGGAAAGAGCGGGTGAGAAATTGAAATAGATTCGGGATAAAATGCGGCCCAGAGCTCTGCTACGAGAATCTGGGCTCGTTTCCAAAAATGGACTAAGGGAAAATGAGCACTGCAGTTGAGTCAATGGTGGACATTGCGTACGAACTTGTTCTGCCTTGGTACTGAATCTGGTCTCTGAACGAGGGAAATGTTTCAACTATCATCTTGACGAGGTCAAGGGCAGAACCCTGTCGCTGATGCCGGTGGTGGAATTCATCAATGAAACCCTTGAAAGAACCTCCGAAGCTCTGGTTGATTCATGATCAGGCACAAAATCACACGAACGCAAGGTAGCTCACATTGCAAAGTATGAGTCCATTTTCGCGTATAATACGTATTCGATCTTGAATCAATGGCATGCTCTCGATTGATTGCGGCGCCGGCCGGAATACATGCTCTATCAGAGAATCCGGACACGTTGTTTTTGAGGAGTAGAATTCGGGGTTAATGAAAGGTACATCCTCGTCCCACAAAGCTATGCATGCTGTCAGCCCAAGAAAGGAACAAGCTTTAGACTAAGGGGAATAACCTTTGTTGAGTGACGCCACCAGACTCCAGTATCCTGTGAAAACTTGACGCCTTCCATCTAGTTTCTCTGCTTCTTCCCAGCTTGCATACCATTCGACACCGTATCTTTGACTTGTGCCCTCAAGTAGTGACCAAAAGCTGAAATTGAGGGAAGCTATTAGGAATATCCAGTCCAGAGAGGTTTTGGTTAGAGGGTGCGTTGGATCATAAGGGTCTGGTGGACAAATGTGCAGGGGATGCGTTCGCCAAGTTCTAGGTGTATAGGAATCTTCCTCAAGCTTTCTCTTAATCTATCTTTCGATGGAGGAAGAGGGATTTTCGCTGATCAGAACTCGACAGGGGTACATCAGATGAGAGCAAGTAGACAAACGTAGTTTGCGGCAACCTTGACACCGTCTGCATTGATCTGTACCAAGTTCGTTGCCTGTCGAATGGAAGACACAATTGATATCCGGTATTGATTCAGGAGTCATTAGCCTGTGTTCTTACTTTGTATGCATACTCCGAGCTTTCTACGACTGGGTTGTGTGGTGGCACTTCAAACTCTGACCCCATTCGAAAAGCGGATTTCTCAAGATTGAGGTCAAGTAGAAGCTGACTTTTGAAAAATACACAGGCAGACATGACGAAAAATGACTGAGTGCATGGCTCGTAGAAAAAAACCGTGTGACCTTTGATGACGTACAGTCCGAAAATCTTATCTTATCTCTACAGACATATTATGGCTCATCGTGGGTGATTTTCCCCTCAAGTATTCTTTGACCGTGCTCCTTTAAATCAGGCTTCGATAAAGAAAACTGATTCTGACTTATTCTCTCGTCCAGACAAATAATTCTTACCTTGCCCAGTAACTAAAAAAAAGGCATTATCATCTGAAAATATGCCAAGCAATAGGATCTACTCACCGTCCCACGGGTTTTCTATGTTGGTGGGATAAGAGAAAGCAGTACCTCAATATATGCGTTATCAATACACGCACTTGGGCGACGCCTAGAAATCGGTCAAATTTAGTCTCGGAAAACATGATGTTCCATCTCACTGACCAATTACTTGCTCCTTAAAAGGGACTTCTTTAGAGCTTGTTCTAGTATCCCCAGGAACTTCCACTATCCGTTATTCTGGCCCTGGCGATTCATACATAGAAGATAATTGTGCCTCATCTGAATGGGGAATATCACGATCACCCTGTGAACGGCCGTCCCCGGGTTTTGTCGCTGTTGAGACATAATAAGTATTTTGCACGTTAACAATCACTCAGCTCACCTGGTTGATGCGGGTCGTCGACCACGGTTGGAGGAGCGAAGCTAGAAGGTAACGGAATGGCTGGTGGGAGACCAGATTTTTTCGCAAGTTCGTTGATAGGTGAGGACATGAGTGGTTGACAGATATTACTGTGCTTATTTACATTGGTGTATGACATCATGAACATCAAAATGAGACTAGAAACAAAAGTAAATTTAGTTCTTCTAGTAACCTATTTTCATCGCTGGCATATCCTGAGATTCGCATCAATTACTATGCATTGCGTCTCTTGCCCCAATCCCAGTACCATCAGCCGTCCAAGCGTTTGTCGCAAGCCGGATAGGAATGAGGAGTCGGAAATCCTCGAAAGGAGATTTATGATAGTCTGGAGGCGCCATCGAGAGCACGATACAGTCCTCAACATCAAAATTAGCCTTACTGATAACATGCCAATTCGGAGACAAACTTTGACAGTGAGGTCTGCAGCTTTGAATCCACATACTTGAACCATGTCGAAAATACCAATTTCCCCTGAGAAGGCAGAGGTCGTTTGATCGCTGCCCTGGATAGATGCTGTGAACCACAGCTCACTGTAAAGCAGGTACAAACTCACGAGATGGTTATTGAATCTCCCTTCTCCGATACAGTCGACTCTCCACATATCTTCACTCACCCGCTGGTGGGCCGCATTCTTGTAACTCCAAAGTCTTGGAAATTTGATGCATCAAACAGTATCAACCACGCTTACCTGACGTTGACAGCAGTGTGTCTCAATACCTCAATTTTTGTAGCAGCTTTCAAGCTCATAGGCCCAAATTTCGGAGCGAAAGGCAGGAACGCTGCGAGGCTAACAGGGGAGGATTCGATGGTGAAATAGAAGGGTATTCTTTGCGCAAAATAGAATGTCCTTGATTTTGGAATGTATATTTTGACTGCAATGTCCTGTAAACGCGATTGCTTAGTCTTTGAGACAGCTTCGTAAATGCTCCATTCGTCTAGGGAGCAGAATCCATTTGTAGGTGTCCAGGTCAATGCGCGTGGGAGAGGAGCGGGAGGACGACTACGAGGATAATATAGGAACGGAGTACTAACGACACTAGGAAGATTGAGCTATACAATCCTGACCTTAGTCAAGGCAACATACCTCGTCCCAATGTGCAATCCAAGCGGTTTCGAATTAACCAATGGACCCAGAGTAGGCACTATATTGGGCCTATTAATCAAAGCAGAAACAGAATACTATAAAGTCGTTGCAGAGTAAGTAAATCCCCCTACTGCAGGAGAAGCAGGTATACCTCGATACAAGCAGTAAATCCTGGGATACCCTTCAGCTTGACTTTGAATGTTGGAGGTAAAGGCTGTTGGAATATCCGTGAGATTACTGGCAAGACTAAACATTACGAGATGATCTCACATAGGTATTACCCTCACTAGTCGTAAATGTGGTGGGAAGCGTCATCTGGAAATTGATTGATTTTGGGCACTCTGAAGAACCCGGTCCCTTAACCCAGAGTGATTTCGTATCGAGGACCAGTTGGGCAGTTGAATCTCCAAACTCTCCCAACTCATGCACCTTCAAATGCCCTTCGATCTGTGGCCTAGCTCGTTAGTATCCCATGCTAGATGATAAAACCATACCTTGACTCGAACGTTATCCACACCCTCTGTCTTCGTGTCATTCAGTTCAATAACACCCTGCACCAACCCACCAATCCCATATACCGGTATTTCCACTCCCTCTTGCTGACCGATCAATTTGAGCCTTGCATGCCCATTTTTACTATGCTTGACAAAATCTCCTGTACGTCTCCTCAATCGTTCGTTAAATGCGATAGTCCGCTCGTTCTCAAGTGGCTGAGAGGCATAGGACGGTGCAAGTAGACTTGGTGTAGGCTGAGTAGTGTAGGAGATCAAGCTATGCGTCGACATCTTCCTCCTTATTTCCAGAAGTTGTAGGTCGAGCTCAACTGAAGCACTGAAAAGACCTGGCTGTAGACACGCAGAAATAAGCCAAGGGATACTGTGAAGGGGCGTGACCTCACTTCATGTGGATAGTCTCGCAGAGACTTTACAGAGAAGAACCTGGACCATATGGATGTCCTCCCTATCCGGGTTGCAGCTGAATAAACATTCTCAGGACAGGCTCCGAAGATATAATTGATTCCAGGCCGTCGTTCTCGCCTCATCCATCATTCACAGGGTATTCAGTGGTCTTGCACAATTGCTGTAAGTCACTACTGAAACATTGGGTGCAAATTATTAAATGTAGATGCCATCTATGATACTATAGAGCAAGCAAAAACGTGTCTCTGATACTAATAACAATACAACAGATGAAGTGATAAGCGACGGATTAAATCAAAATCATTAAAAGTGAACACTACGTTCCTCCTGGAGGACGACGAATTGGTACAGGCCCTTTGCCTGTCCCTTCTGAAGGCTTCAGGCGCTTAGCAAAAGAATCTTCGGTAGGGACGTTTTCTTCCTCACGAGGCCGTTTCGCGGCGGCACCCATGATTGACATCCCTGTAGGGGAGCCAGTAGCATGAGTAAGGAGAGCTCTGCCAGCAGTGGCTCGCACAGGCGGTGTTCTTGTTGCTGCGGCTCCACGTGCTCCTCCCCTCCCAATAACGGGGGCGCTACCTCGTGAAACTCCTGTGGGGGATAGACCAGCTTGCATTGAAGGTCTCCGAGGAGGAGCTTGTACAAGCTGTGAGGTGGAAGCAGCGCTTGTCGAGGCCGTGGGTTGGATTTGAGTTGGTGTGGCTGTTTGTCCAGAGGCCGGTGTAGTGGTAGTATTGGGGGCAGTAGGCGGAGCAGCAACAGGTGCAGTTGCAATAGTGGCATCTTGCGGTAGAGCACCAGTGTTCTTCCATTCCAGAATTTGAGCTTCAAGGTCCTTGACCCGCTTTTGTGCCTTAGCAAGTTGAGCATCCTTCAGCTTTCCTTTAGTCATCTGCTCTCTTCTTCCACGCTCGACCGCCGACTCGATTTCCGCCTCGTGTTGAGCTTTGACCTTAGCATCATATTCGGCAATGGCAGCATCAATGGTGGGTTGTTTTTCAAAATTGACAGTAGCATCAAGGGCTTCCTTCTTCATGGCCTCTACAGCAGCATTTACAGCGGCCTTGAGATCCTTCTCGTGTTGTTCAACTAGCTTCGTCTGCAAAGCACCAAGCTCTTCTGTGTGCCTTTTAACTAGGGCCTCCTTTTCTTCTGCTGAAGAATTCGGGCCCAACTCGCCCTTGAGTTTCTCCACTGCCTCCGAGACAGCGTTAGCTTGTTGAGCAGCAGCTCGCTCTGCATCGGCTTGTTTAGATTTGAGAAGGTCGTGAAGACGAGCTTGAAATTTCTCCTGAACAAGAGTTAGCTTCAAATCAGAAACAAAGCAGATAGCCAGACATTTTGGAAACGAAGATTCTTGGCATCTTCAATCGCCTTGCGGGCGTCTTCCATTGAGGTCTGGAAACGATGTTGGTCATTGCGCACAATGGGTTATGTAAACATACCCTCAGCTTCTCCACAGCCTCATCTCTGGCCTTGACAAGCCCTATTTTCTCCTTCTCCCAGGCGCTTGCACCAGCACCTTCTACGTTGACTCTAGTCCATTTCTCCTTTTCTGCAAGCAGCTCGTCTCGTTCTTTTGAAAGAGCGACCTGCTGAAACCTTCAGTTGCTGGAGAATGAGATAAGGTATTTACTTACAATGACGGTAGTCTGCTCGGCTGCTTTCTTCAAAGCTTCTGCATTGGACGCTGCACTTTCTTTGGTGACTTGTAGTGAATTAATTTCAGCCTCAAGCTCCTTGACACGCGCTTCCAGCTTCTCCTTCTCCTCCTTGATCTTGACATTCTCCTGCCGCGAAGCTTCCATCCGAGACTTAAAGATACTGTTGTTCTTCTGTGCTGTGGCTTTGAATGAATCGAGCTAATGAAATCATAAGCATGCAATTATGAGGTTTCCTGTGAGGCTTACGCGAGTCATCGCATCAGTTACAGCTTGGTTATGCTGAGCCTCAGCAGCCTCAAGAGCCACCTTCTTGGCCTCCAAGTCATTGTTCGAGGACTTCAAATGATCAATTTCGTCCTTGAGAGCCTGGACTTCAGCGGGGTCGATACGATCATACTACAATATTTTCAATACATCTGCATGCTTTCAAATACGGAAATGACTTACCTTGGTCAGCAGCTGAGCACTACGCTCTTGCCACTTGCGGCACTCTTCTTCCAGACGTACCAATTGAGCCTTTGTGACATCCAACTCAGCTTCTGTGACACGTATCTGTTCTTGGGAAGGCTCGAGCTCGCTTGTGACTTTCCTGAGCTCTGCCTCAAGTTCGCGAGACCTCTTGGCATAATTCTCGCAGTCGGCACGTAGCGTGGCATTGCTCTCTCTGAGAATATTGAGTTGGGTGATCCTCTCCACAAGTTCAGCATGCTGGGCGGCAGAAGCGGCATTATCAACAGCCTTTTCGCGTTCCTGGGGGACAGTAGTTAGTTAATTTTCCTACATAAGCATTCAGGTATATACCTCGAAGAGGGTTGCTTGTGTCTCTTGTAATGATTTAGTCAGATATTCAATCTGGCGTTTGAGTCGAGCATTCTCATCGGAAGCGAGTTGCAACTGAAGGTCAACAATACCCTTCTCCCTGCGCAACCATGAAACAACAGATTGCAACTCAGCAAGTTTCACATCCGAGTCTTCATCACCCGTTGCTTGTGCTTCGGATGTTGAGCCGGCTGCCTGTCTGATACGTGCAGCTTGCATACTGACGGACTCAAGATGCTGATGAAGGACGTTATTTTGAGTTGACAAATCCTTGTACCTGTAGGTAGGGTACAAGATGAGCACTGGACATTCAATCTAAACAAAAGGACTTGCCGATTGTTAAGATCACTGATTTCCTTGTCTAACGCCTCCTTCTGGAGTTTCCAACTACTCTCTGAAGCTTCGAGTTTTGCTTGAGCTGTCTCAGCGGCAGTCGAATTATCACGGGCTGCACTTTGAGCAACAGACAGATCCTTGCGAAGTGTCTCAATGGTTTTGATGGATTCGGCATGAGCAACCAACTCATTCGAGTAACGATCCTCGGCAGTCTGACAAGCAAAGATTGGTTTGTGTCCAATAGTTTATTCCTTTGCGATAACATACCCTCGCACGCTGTTCTTGTGCCTTCAGATCTTGCTCCCACTTGTTCTTATCCTCCTCTGAATGCTTTTCGGATGTACTCATGTCTACAATCGTGCCCTCCAGCAACTTCTTGTCACTAGCCCAGGCCGCACGTTCTCCGTCGAATGCTTTCTGTAGTTCCTGATACTTGGCCTTGACTTGCTCAAGTTCTTGTTGTAGACCGGAAAATTTATCTTCTAGTGATTTCTTTTCGGTCTAAACGCAGGTCAACATGAATGATCACAAACAGCAAGACTTTAATTAACCTCATGGCGAGCAACCTGAGCCTCAGTTGAAGCCTTATATTCGTCAAACGTGCCGCTGAGGTCTGATAGTGCCTCCTCATTTGCTTTTGAGATGTCCTGATATTGCTGGACATGTTCTTTTGCATTCGCAAGCTCGACTTCGGCAACCTTGATCGCGGATCTGTAAGATGGCGACCGCATCAGAACAAGACAACAAGGGAGCAGAAAGACGCACCTTAGTTCGGCAACCTCAGCCTCCAACTGCTGCTCGCGCGATATGTTCTCATCCGTATTCTGCGACACCACAATCGATCCAGACCTCCGCTCATAAACCGCCAACTTCTCTTCATTACCTTGCAGCCGTTTCTTCATGTCATCGAACTTCTCTTCTAGGTGCTTCTTCGTCATCTCTGCCGCCATGAGGTTCTCGCGATTGCGAGAATATTCTTCGGCCTATTTAAGACATCTTAAAATCTTGAGCAGACTGTAGAAAGTTTCGACTTACAACTTTATCAAGACGATTCTGGAGATCTTTGAGATCAAGCTCCTTTTGAAGCTGAAGATTACGGATAATGTCACGCTCTTGTGAGAGCTGAGCTCGAAGATCTTGTGCCTGGGTTTCAAGAATTTGGAGTTGACTCTCGAGCCGTCGGCGATCATTCTCCCCTGACCTTTCTAGATCATTATGCATCTTTTGTACATTGGCTATGAGATCAGACAAATGTGAGCGGTCCAAAGATAATGTTCTATTCTCTTCTAGGAGACGGTTTTGTGTGCCCTAGATCAGGTAGTTTTCAGTTTTTTTTTCCCATGAGACTTGACGACAAAGAAGACGAACCTGCCAAATGTCTTTCTCAGCGCGTAGATTTGCATTTTCGTTCCTAAGCTGTTCAACGCGACCGGTCGCAACCTGAAGATCCTCGGTGAGACGGTTGCATTCGATATCAAGACGCATCCATCGATCCTGGAGCTGGTTGTTACGTTTGGTGAGATTTTCAACCTCACCAAGGCGAAGGTCAAGTTGTTCCGCGTGCATGCGACTGCGTTCTGTACAAGATGTAAAACAATGGTTCAAAGGCCAGAATGATCACATACCATTCATGTACTGGAATTTGGCCTCCGCCTTGGCAAGAGCTGCGGTGGCAGTTGTTGCTTCTCTCTGTGCTTGCACAAGATCCTCTCTGAGCTTCAACGCGTCTAGACCCATCTCTGTCTTATATGCCTCAAATCGACTCTGAACCTCAGTCAACTCTTTTGCGAGCTCATCTTGACTTTCAAAAGAAGTAGGATTCTCAATAGCTTGAGATGTGACCTCTGGAGGAGGTGCAACATTACCGGAGCGAGCAACCATTGCTTTGAGGGCCTCACGCTCCTTCATGTATGCCTGTATTACCTTCGCGTGGTGAGTCTTCTCCCTCTCCAACGCGGAAGCAAGCTCCTGAATGGCCTCATGGGCCTCCTTAATGGCCTCTGCCTGCTCGCGCTCCATCGCGACCTTGTACTCCTGTTCCTCGTTCTCCAATCTTGCGCCCAAGTCTCGCACAACAGATAGTAATTTCTGATTTTGAGCCTGTAATCCATTGATGTTTTTGAAGAGAACAAGGTTGTTCGTGATAACCTGGTTGACAGCAACAGGCTCAATAGTGGCTTCCTCAGAATCTTCATCAGCAGGGATAGTGGGATCATCGTGACGGGCAATTTCTCTAAGAAGATTTTGCACCTGTTGCCCAAGGTCGTGAAGTTGCTGTTGGAGAAGTTTATTCTCAGCAGTGCTCTTATCATATTTCTGCGAGCTCTCTCGGGCGAGACGTGCTTGAGCATCCCGTTCAGCAATGACTTGAGAAAGCTGTCTTGCGAGCTCAGATGCTTCAGTCTGGAGCCGTTGGTACTCGGCACGTTGTTGAGACAGAATAGGTGCCTGATGAACGTGTCTGAGTGAAAGAGAAGAACTGACAACAATACGATACTCACACGTTCTTGTATCTGTGCGAGTACTTCCTGCAGTGTCCTTTCCATATGATCACATTCCATTACCTTCTTGGCGTAGTCCTCCCGAAGCTTGACGAAGTCAGTGTAAACCTCCGTAAAGGTCTTTCCACTCTTCTGTGTCCGGCTTGCAATGGCGATCGTTGGGCTCAAACTCCCAAGTCCATCATTAAAGAGGTCACCAGGGGTGCCAGGAATATGCATGGGTGTAGCAGGCAAGCTACTACGGGCCGGGGTGGCAAGTTCCCCGCGTCCCATACCTTCAATAACAGTCTCGAGATTTTTTATCCGTTTCTCGGCTTGTTCCCGACCTCTCTTCTCCTTGGCGATCTCATCCTTCAGTGCTGCTTCTCGTGCCTCAGCCTTTTGTCCGACACCAGCCCACTCATTTTCGAGGTTTTCAACAGTTTCCTTGACTTGCTTTTCACGCTCCTCCATCAGGCTTACCAAACGTTTAAGACTACTCGCTTCATTCGCGAACTTGGTCTCCTGTTCGGCAAGTTGACCGGTAAGGTCTTGAACTTTGGACAAAGCTTGGGTGAGTTGATGGGATTGGGCTGAATTCGTGGATTGCAAGGCATTGAGAGACACTTGAGTAGATTCAGCAGTCTGAGTGAGAGAGTCATAAGCAGCCTGGAGTTCAGTGAGCTCAGCATGTTTTGTGCGACGGTATTTAGTAAACTCGTCAATCTTTGTGTTGAGCTCATCGCTATTGCGCTTCGCCTCGGCCTGAGCAAGCTCCAACTGTTTCGTAAGGGTGTCAATGCTAAACTAAGGGACAGTCAATGAGCTACTGTGAGAGTTGAACGCTTCATGCGACAACGCACCTTGTTGGAAGTCTCGGCTGAACGAAGGTCACGGATCTGAGTGTCCAGTTTTTGGTGCTCCTGCCGTGCCTCCTTTAAGTTTGCACGAAGTGTTTTCACCTCATCTGCACAAATATGAGAAAAGCGTTTGATACGAAAGACTCAAAACTTGCCTGTTCTTTGAGTACCCTCCTCCTTTAGCCTGCTTACCACGCCAACGAGATCACGTTTCTCTCGTTCAACATCTTCTACACGGTGCTTCAAGGTCTCGGTCTCAGAGACCGTCTGTGATTGTGAATTTTGTAGCTTGGCAATGTCATTTTGAAGCTTAGACTTTGATGCAACTATCAAGCGATTAGTTGGATGAATATATGTGGCACGAGCAGTTATGACATACCAAGCTCGTCGCGTTCAGTTTTGACTCTCTTCAACTCCTCTTGAGTTAGTTCAATCTGTGCTTCCACTTTCTTAATCCCTGTCTCCCCATCCTGCAATGCCTGATCCAACTCAACGTCCTTCTTCTCTACCTCTGCATGTGCATTTTCTAACTCATGTTGGGTTTCTTCGAGCTCTGATCTTTGGGAAAGCAAAATTCTGTACAAAGAAACGATTGCATCAGGAGAAGGGGAGGTGATACTAATGCCAGGAAGAAGATCGGAGAGCGTAGCGTGGTCAATGTCATCTGGCACGAGTAGTGTAAGAGAACCATCAGTAGACTGGAAGGAGCCTTCCTGAGCCTTTCGTTTCTGACGCGTCATCATCACCCTACCCGCTGCTTGCTGCCTGAGCTCGCTGTAACAGACGATGAGTGAGGTAGACTCGAGTTCTTTCACGCCACACGTGCTGCTTAGTCATTTTGAACTCCCTCTAATTTTCACGGCATGGGTAAGAGTGCAAAATTGCATAAACGTCTGGTGTGCTACTTTGTTTTGGCATCCTCCAGCAGGCTGACTCTGCTTATCGTTAGCCCAAAAAGCTGAAATCATCTGCTCGTGCCCCTGCTCAAATCCGGGTACAAAACGCTGAAAAGAGAGCTTCACGGCAGAGCAAAGCTACAATTACTAAAGGAAAGAAGGGAGAGGGGCATGTTCTTGGAGGTGCTGACTAT
>Ga0153938_1000063_pt1 | contig 35094 bp, 45 predicted proteins | sample TSNY022MetaG_FD_104740 | JGI IMG/M metagenome (GOLD analysis project Ga0153938, IMG submission 104740) | Attine ant fungus gardens microbial communities from New Jersey, USA - TSNJ022 MetaG | ecosystem: Host-associated > Fungi > Mycelium > Unclassified | place: USA:New Jersey: Brendan T. Byrne... | reverse complement strand
TGTCAATGGTGAAGTGGTTATCCCGCTTGCTTGGTCATGTTGTAGGCTGGTTGAGGGCCCTGATCAAGCATACTCCCATGTGTGCAGTGTGAGAGCGAGTGTGGGTTCGACTCCTGTCGGCGCATACTTTTTTCCTGCAATATCCTTTTCAAACCACTTTTATCCCCACCCATTAGCTCTTACATGCCTGTCGGCTTAGAAGCCTGGATAACACAAATTCCCCCAATTACTCGCGGTTGGTTTGCGCTTTCCCTTTTCATCAGTCTGGCTGTGGTATGTGCCTCTCGGTCATCTCATCCTCCGGTTGTACAACTTTTTCCCTCAGCAATGTCAACTCGTCACGCCCCTACAACTTTACTTCAACTGGAACAGCACATTTGCCAATGGCCAAGTATGTAAATGACATATCTCTTCTCCTTCAAAGCTCAATTCCATCAGCTATGGCGAGCTATAACCACATTCTTTTACTTTGGCTCAATATCACTCGATTTTCTTTTTCATCTCTTCTTCTTGTGCGCTCTTATCCATACAATCGAATCCAGTTCTACTCAACGAGCAAACAGTATGCGGTATAGCAGAATGCTGGAAGAATCATCGTTTCCAAACAAAAAAGCAGATTACTTGTGGCTCCTTCTTACGTCTTCAGTCATGCTATTGGTACGCAGCCTTCTTCAAGCTACATCCCTCACTTCATTCCCTCTTTAGGCCGTATCCCCACTTGTTAACGTCCCATTCCTTTCTTCTTCTCTCGCTTTCGTTCCCATATACATCTGGTCAAGGCGCCACCCAACCACTCCAATTTCGTTTTTTGGCCTTTTCACAATCAATGCCCCTTATCTACCAGTGGCTCTCGTTGCTTTCTCCTGGATACTCAATGGCACTTGGAAGGCTGTTGTGACCGATCTTGTTGGATGTGCGGTCGGTCATATCGGTTGGTTTTTACGAGATGTGTGGGTGCGGGAGTTGCTGGGGCGAACGACTTTTTTCACTGAACCCCCTGAGATCCTGTAAGTATGAATGTGGTTTGAATCATCATCACGACATTGATCTCGTAACCCATCAGGAGAACCTTGTTAGATAATGTCTGACTTACAAGTCAGTTCCTGGACTCAATAGTGAACTTGGTCTGGAGCTTTGAAAAAGCTTACTGTTTGATTTCAAATGTGTCTCACATTGAGGTGTACCAAATAAGTGAAGGTCAAACAGGTAGCGAGCGAGGCAGCGACATCTACTCGGCTTTTCCTTCGCACAACTTCAACATCATCTATTCTCGAATCTACAAGACTCCGATGCACATAGCGCCAGATTATCATCTGGCCTGGAACGGACTCCAACTGACATGAGGTCAAACCTGGATCTCACTAAGCCTCAGCAGCTTGCTACCTGAGTAAGATATGAACAAATTGAAGATGTTCCAAGCGTGCTAATCGGTTACACTAAGAAACTTATCCGGCTTCCATAATCCTGCTCATTGTTATAGCTTTTCTGTGGAAGGGCGTTGCGGTGGACTGACTCGATGTTTGTGATCGTTGGGCTGTAATAGGAGGGAACACGAAGTGACCGGCGAGATGCCTACCCATTCTACGTCTCTCCCAGTCTGCGACTTCCGCAGGTGTTGATTCAGGGTTTGGTGTTCGTGGTGGTGGCAGGTACCAATCAGACGATGTACGAAAAGGAAAAGGGCTACCTCTACCGAGGCCAGTAAACATGCGTGCGGGATGTGAGCGGTCTCTGAACGGGGGATGGGTATACGCCGAAGACGAATAGGTGTCACGTTTCTGCCCAACTTCTGCATGGAACCCAATAATGTCCAACTCACGAACTGCGAGTATGAGAAGCAAAACAGTCGCTGCAATGCTTGATATGATCATCTGAGGAAAATACCCGATTTCATCTGCCGAGGCGTTTCATGAAGAAATTCCTGAACATAAGTCCCATTGACCTACCAATAAGAACACCTACTCATGGTTTCATGTAAGCCAACAGCTCAGGCATAGTATCTGACTGACCGTCAAGACCTGGAGCATCCGGCATACTATTTCTGAGTTGACGAATGGATATCAGAATTGCTCCTGTACAGACAAGGTGTTTTAAAACAGGCCTTCTTCCAGAGATTTGTCGTGCCAGTACAACATGTCCAACGGCGATGTGGGTGAGAAGCCAGCTGATGGTGAAAAGGAACAACGCAAATAAACGCGCCGAGCCAGGTCGCCAAACATGCATATCCATGTCTCTGCTTGGGAGAACAGTCCCGTCATTGGCTTTGGAAAAGCTCTCCATGTCAGTGGTCCATATGTTGAAACTGGACATGACATCAACAGTAATAAGCTTTTGAATCGGTAGGCTCCTGTTCGAAAAAGTGACAGCTCGGAGAGTACTGGTCAGGAAGTAAGTATCAAAAGGATATAGGCGGGCATCGTGTACATCAAGAACATGATCACTGTCGAACTGCACAAGATTCTGGATACTGAAGGGATAAAACTCATCAGCAACAAAGACTCTAAAAATCGTCATCGACTCACTTATGACGATGGCCAGTCACTTTGTTGATAGGGATAGTGGCTGGATTATATGTCGCGGCAGGTATGTCGGAGCTGCTTAGGCTTGAATTCCACGAAACCTACTAGTCAAAATATACTCACTTGTCAACAAAAATAAGGATAGGAAAAGAAGCAAGTCCACAGTTGTCACTTCCGTGAATCCCTGAGGATTCAGGTAGCACATATTCTGGACCACAGGCTAGGATAGACCATCGTATTGTGATCGAGGGTTCATCAACGTCAATATCTATGCTCTCTCCAGTCAACACAATCTAGCATATGTGTATATGAATAAGCCTGCAAAGAGAGAGCACGAAGCATACCCCCGGGGAAGCAATTGCAGCCTCATCGAGGGCTGTCTTGAAATTAAAATCCTCCATGTCTACTCCAAGAAATGCGCACAAAATCGATATGACGAAAAAAAGCGATGCAAGGACAGCGATTTTGATCAGAGTGGAACCGTGGAGAGGAACGGACAATTTGTTAGTTCTGGGGTTGTCCTCAGCAAGAGAAGGGGAGAGATGAAAAGAGCGCAGACGATTGGGGAGGCGACGAGTTTCAAGGAGACGAGGGAATGATGGCATCTCAAGCCACTCAGCCCTCGTCAAAGGCGAGATAGGGTCAGGAGAACTCCTAGGCGAGGAAGAGATATAAGGCTTTTACAAGCCACCACAAACGCTCGAGCCGTAGCTAAACTAGACTAGTGTATGTAATTCTTGTTGTTCTCGTAATGGTTGACGAGTGCATACTCATAAGATTTCTGTCAACGAGCCAGGCTTACAAAGGACCTAGTTTCACGCCCAATTTCAAGACCAGGTCTGAAATCTATCAGTTCCTGGATTGGAGAACTTTTTGGAGGTTCACTTCTTGCACTCATTTATTTCCACACAACTCAGTCCAGTCTGGGAAAAGGATGCCACCAAGACTTGACCTGGACTACTTCTCAGAGGAGGCAGGGCAATAAAGATAGTGCGCAGTTGAAGCTCAACAATTAACAGGCAAGTGCCTGAAGTCCGAACGAAGTGAGTCAATATATTAATGATAAAATCTATCAGATACACACCTGAAGTCCGAACGAAGTGAGTCGAACTTCAGCAGAATGGTGAGTACAGTTATATATGGCTAAAAAATTGTTGCGATGACTAATAGGAAAATTTTCGTGATGAAATGAAGACAAAAATCAAACTAACTGTGGTCCCGGCTATTGAAGAAATCCCGAAACCGGTCTCGAGTTGCACCCTTCGACACTACTATGCACCTGCAAGACCGCTGGCTTCTGAAAATTCCATAATTATACAGTAGCGCAACCGCTTTGAAGTTCTGAAGTATATTTTTCGAAGTCACTTGGCAAAACTCTGAGGTTCGACTTCTGCCTAGTAAACACTAGGCCCCAAGGAGCACAGAAAATTACTTCAGCTTTTAGAATCTTTTACACAGTCCCTGCGTTCCTGTTTTCGACAATTGCATCCCAAAACTGGGCAGAAAACACCGACAAACCCCAATTATGTTACATCCGATTACAAAGGATAGACCTTGTCATTTTAAATTTCCCGGGCGGGAATGACACCAGCCGATTCACTCCTCTTCCAGTAACATATTCTCTAGGCTTTGTAACTCATCCAAGGGTCCTCCCTCATCCCCCTCAATTCCATAAATTGTCAAAACTTCACGAGCATGAGTGACTATTACTTGAATTACCTCCACCTCTGTTGGCAGAGGCAAAATTCCAGAACCCACAGAGCCATTCCACCTTGTCTTCGCTAACTCCAAAAGGTGTAATCCTGATTGCGCGTTACTTAGTTAGTTTATGTAGTTTAGTAGCGAGCGGTGAAGATATACCGATCTGAGGGTAATTTTTGGGATAGACTAACAGGTATAGAGCCAGAAGTGTGGCCCCGCTTTCAATAGCGATATTATATTTTCCTTCATGTGAAGCTTTTCCAAATCGATCAGAGAGCTGCTCCATATAAGATTCATGCAAGATGCAGTGTAGTTCACGTGGGAGATCAGCCAGGGAAGGCATCGGGAGTGATGGTGTCAATATCAATGTCTTGTCTATTCCAACGTATTGACGCAGGGCCATATGAATATTTTCTATCCCATCTGGGGACTGAGGTGGCTCGGGTGGTTCGCCCAGCTGTCGTAGCATAGTACAGGAATCACACTCGCAAATGAACCCATAAGTGTATTGAAATACTTGATGTCTTGATTGCGTGAGCCCAGGATCCAGATATGGTATACAAACCTGTAAGACAATGACAATCAGTTACTTGATGGGACAAAAATTCTCTTCCATCCCACCTCCTCACCCTTGTCTATATCGCGTAGAGCAACAATTTCCATCAGAGGAGGCTTCGCAGGTTCCAAAATATACCTCGGGGCAGCATTTGGAATACACGAATGATTGAACAGTCGACTTGCTAACGGAAACACACCATGGCCAATAGTGGTCATGTGAGAGTGGACAGTGAAGTTATTGTTGTGGAAGCGGGAATATATTTTTCTCGTCAGCTCCTTCTGATGGTTTAGAGCTTTTGGTATCACTTCCTCAATTTGCAGTGGATCGGCTGGTCCAGGAAGAAGTAAGAGAAACGTCGAGACAGGATCGTCTTCGTCAAGAACTGTGGTGTCCACTGATCCTCTGGAAGAGCTTCGTGCAAGAAAGTGCGCCAAGAGCAAGACATCCATGCGTTCATGCTGAGGTAGTTGGCGAGAACCAACCAGCGCATTCATTCTGTTGTAAATCCTACAAATACGTTTGTGCTCTGTGTTCCAATGCATCAACTGACCTGTGAAAGACGACCATCAATTTCGGAAGCTGATTCCATCGGACGCGAGACTCTGACACTCGGCATTGCAGTAATAATAAGAGGCACACCCAGAGCATTTCTTCAATTGCCTATTCTTACGAAAACAAGCATCACACCTCTGTCCCTTTTCCACATCGAGCAAGGCAAATACGAAACCAGGAACTGATATCACAGTCGATCCAGCAGTGATGGCCTGTACAATTCGTGCTTGTGATCGTGCTGTGGGGTGAGGTATGAGTTCAACCATCCCATGCTTGGGGATGTCCATACGAATGATCAGGGTCACTTATGTAATTTACATTTTATCAGTCATAAAACCCACTCAACAAGCTTCGATCAATCTTCGATCTACAATTTCTACAATTCTGAGGTTGTCCCCACACGATCTTGGGCCTCTACATACATTCTAGATACCCCAGATTCCATTCTCTTTCATAATTATAAATTAAGTGATCCCACTTTGAGAAGGTATAGTAACTGGCTCTGGAGTTCTTGCTGCTGTACAAGAATCAAGTAAAAATTTCAAGTGGTATCTTTTCGTTGTACTCAGGGGTCTTCAAGTTATGTATTTTTGGATGGGTCGTGAACAGCACTCGCATCGACTGAGTATCTATCAATGGGAAGTCACACTCAAAACCCTCTGCAAAAATTTGCTAACTTCCTTGAATAGGCCACTGCACTCTTCTTCTGCTGATGGATCATAATCAAATGAGTGACCTTTGCCCTCGACCACCTTCAGTGTCACCTCTACCTTGGCCTTTTCCAATAGCTCCTTCAAGTGTTCTGATTCATGGCAATGAACATGATAGTCTTCTGTACCGTGGATCAAGAACACTTCAGGCCACTCTGATGTGACAGACAACTGAGGAAAGAGGAATCGATGACGTGCCGGAATCAGTGGCCCTCCCCAATCCTCCGGTATGGTCCTTAACTGTGCGTCGCCAATATATTCCTCGGGTGTCACTAGTACCCCCTGTCTCTGCTGCATGAAATTCTGACTTAGACTGGGGTCGTGTTCGCCTGTATAGTAATCCAGATAAGTGCCGAGTTGGCAGTACAGCCGTGCAAGGTACATTCGGGGGTTAGCAGGAAGACCAGGGGTCAGATGATCATCAGGGTGGTACTTGAGTGGCGAGTCTGTCACAGTTGACAAGTGCGAGGGGTAAATGAAATCCTCAAATTCTCTTGGATCTAGGATCTCTCTACCGGGGATGAAAATGTCCCGTTTCGGTTCCAACCAGTAGGGCGTCTGTATACATGATAAGAAAACATCGAGTACCTTTGCATGCTTCCCCTTACTAGAAAGTCACCACCCATCCCATACAGCGACAGCAAAGCTCTCGGTCTTGGATGCGCACCAGCCCCGAGATAAGCGCATAGACCGCCAGCACTGGATCCCGCGAGTACCAAGGCATCAGTGTTAATCTTGCAGCTGACCTGCCTCTGCGCTTCTGCCGTGAACGCTGGAAAGGTAACACCCTGACCACCCAAGAAAGATAACAAATCTTGAACGTCAGAAACGATATCGTGGCCTGTTGCTGGAGGAAGGAGTTGATAGTCTGCGCTCAAAAAAGCGAAGCCCAATTCTACTGTTCTACCTGGAGAGCATCTGAATTCGCAATAAGCCGTTATTAATTGACTTTCTCCTACTGTGCAGCCAGAAGGGAAACCAGCTTTCCCTGTTCCCCACAGTCAAACCTCCCCCATGAAAGTAGACAACGGCAGGTACTGGTACTGTTCCATTGCCTTCTGACGAAGGAATCTCGGGAAGGTAGATATCAAAGAGTACGTCTCGACTTCCAACCTGCTTGTATGCAAGCGTGAAGTGTGGAGGCAGAGGCCGTGCCATGAAAATCTCTAGTCAAAACCTAAAGCCTAATCTATTCACGTGCACAACATAGCTGGAAATCTTGGTTTGATTTGCTTCACTATGTTCAACTATTCGGTCTTGAGGTTTTCTCGGCAGATTATGCGCAGGATTGAGGTCAGAACCCACAACAGCTTAGTCAAAACTGGAGAAGAACGTCGAGTTGGTGTTCTCCTGGGATTCGACTTTAATTGGGAAAGTGTTCATTCAACCTGTACCAATAACCATGACACGATGACGTCAGATCTTGCCCACGTATGACCATAGATGGAATAGCACTATCGGTTCATTGATTCGTTGACAGGGCCCTTTGACCGTGTCTACTAATCACCAGCGACAGGTTGGTTGTACTTGATCGCATCTCAGACTTGTATGTCATGATACAGAAGGCTAAACCTGACACAAGATATATGATCAGGGACCGAAAAAAAAACTATCAATTTTGTTGTGTAATCGATAGATGATTAATCGACCAATCTTTGCAGCCTTGAGATTTTGCGCAAAGGTTGAGGCTGACTCTTGAGATGAGAATTGAGAGAAATCATTGACAATTTTAACAGTACACACAATCTAGCTACCGTTACAGTATGTTAGAAGAGAATAAAACAGGAAGAAAGCAAGTTGAGTCAACAAGGATGACTCGAAGAAATGAAGCCGCCTCGTCTGGAGGTGAACACAGGCTAGTCGGATGGACATATTGGTACGTGATTATCTTCCCCTGTCATCAAGAGTCCCAGATCGCCCCATATGCTGGAATACCTCGACTCCTCATGCCATACACCACTTTCTCCGTCAGCTTTTGGTTTGAAATAATGCACACAGCTTCAGCTTCAAATTCCTTGACAAAACGATACGTTAATTTGACCATGTCTGGTTTGCCATGACTGCGTGTGTCTAAATTTTTATCGAGATGAGTGGAGATACATTGGTCAGCGATACAGGAGACTGACCATAAATGACAGCTCCTGGCGATTTCTTCAGTATGGAATCCACAAATTCATCACCGAACGTTTCGCGAACATTTGGCGACGTCCATAAGAGCTTGATAGGTACCCTTTGTTCAAGAATACAGGGCGCACATGGCCCAATTCCAGAGCCTGTTGCAACGAATACTAGACGGCGGAAGAGAGGGACAATACGAAGCACTCCAAATGTTGGAGCACCTCTAACCCAAAGGATTGACGGTGGATTGTCGATCTGTTTTGCCGTCCAATCTCCAGCCCTACTAACCACTAAGGAAAACCCCTTGTTACCAGGCTTTGTCACTGTGGCAAATCCATGCCACTCGAATAAAGGGTTATCAGATATACGAATGAAACTCCCAGGAATCGGAGTACCTAGCATGTTCAAACAATGGGATAAGCAGGGAGCATCGAAGATCACACAGTTCACTTACAGTGGTCAAAATGAATCCGCACAGCATGCCTCGAAAGCACTTCACTTCGAACGGATACTTCCCTGAGGCGAATCCAGGGTAGGATAATTGAACCTAAAATGGTCAGGTAAGTGTAAACTCAAGACCGTCAGAACATGCTCACAGGTGAGTATACAAAGTAACCAGAAATAGATGTCATGAACGAGGGCCTTCCCCAAGGCCTTCTCCTCTTTATAGTCGTTTGTCAATAACAAGAACTGTGTCCATGTTAATCGAGTTTAGTTTATAACGGACAATGGTTTGTCATACCTGGCACCAAAACATTGCGATGGCACTCCAACCAAGGAATCGGTGAGCCATTTCAAACTTGTTATGTTGCTTGGATCTGAAAGTGGGATATGCGAGAATGACAATACCTATGAGGAAGAAGAGGATTATATATGTCAAGACAAGAGTCGGGACAGAAACCTGAAGATTTTAACTATCAATAGACACTGAATTTCTTCACAATCCTTACTTTGTCACGATTCAATAGCTGCTTCGTCGCTTGACCAACAAAAAGAACGAGCCAAATCACTCCAGAAACAGCAAAGCCGGAGTGTAAACCGCCTATATGATAGACACTAGCACACACGCGACGGATTCCAAGTGGCCACCTACAATCAAATGAAGAGAAAGTGACTGATAGAAGAACGACGACTTACGATCGAGGAATTACGCAGCAGGTGTTAAATATTGCATTAATCACATAGTCTTGTCGCATAAGGATGGCACAGAAAAAGTTAACGATAATGATTTCTCCGATTCTCTGTGCATCAGCACTTGCCGAACATAGCCATATGAAAATAGCCATGTTAATTGTGAAAACGATGCCGAACAAACGCCTGTATAGGGTAAAGAATTTGTGACGAAGATGACGGATACGTCTTCCTTGTTTCTGTGTTGGTATGACATCATCCTCATACCCAGTCCACGCTAGTTCTTCTTTCGTGGTGGAGAAACGATCAGTTCCAGCCTTGATAGCAGACAAAGAGACTTGGCTATTTTTCTTCAATTCCCGATCCAAAACATATGCAGGTGGTGGGCTTCTGAGTTCAGAAGGGGTAGATGCCGCAGAGATGGAGGATTTTTTTCTGGACGGTACTTCTAGAATGTCAGAATCACTTTGAGCGTGCAAGAATTCGATTGCAAGCTGTTGTAATTTCCGCTTATCAGTTTTGCCGTTACTGCAGTATATTCAGGCTCGACGAAGCAGTCGAGTAAAAGAGACTCACGTTGTCTTTGGAAAGTCATCCAGATGTAGAATCTTGGTTGGCACAGCATACGAAGGCTGGATTTTGGATATCACAGTCTGGATATCTTCTGTCCTGGCGATAGCTGGAGTGACAAATCCCCAAAGTTCACTATTGATCAGAAGAGCAATGGCTGATCGAACGCCTGGGAAAGTCTTCGGGATAAAATAAGACAGTTGCAAAAGATGCTAGTAAGACACTCACTTCCATAGCGCGAGCGATTCCATCCAGCTCTACACGAAATCCCTGTCCCTACAATGAGTATCAATTTTATTTTATGATTGTTATTGAGTACTTGGACTTTGACTTGGTTGTCCAACCGGCCAAGAATCTCAAGAGTTCCATCCTCATTCCAGCGCCTGTTGGCTATTGATTTCGAAGATTTTTAGGATAGTGGAAGAATGCCTACCCAAGGTCTCCGGTGTTGAACATGGTTCTGATACACGACATCAAGATGAAAGAAGTGTCACATGAGTTCTTCTGGAAACGCACTGGTATCTACCAGAAAATGGGTCGGGTTTATAAGATTCAGCAGTCTTTTTTGGCAGGTTCACATAGCCACGCGACACACATGCACCTCCAGCCCACATCAGCCCTGTAGAACCAATAGGTAGAGGTTTAGACGTATCAGGATCCAGAATATAGACATTGGTATTGGGTACTGGTTTTCCGATGTTAAGCGAGTGCTCTGTGGAATGCAGCTGCATCGTATTAACGACAGTGACCTATTGACACATCATAAGTGGTGGAATAATATTTTGGATCGTGCTTTCTGATCACCTCTGTTGGCCCACAGCAATGATAGAATTGGACTTTAGTGGCCCATGAGTCAGCAAGGCCTGAAGAGTCGATTGTCAAGAGAGGCAAGGACAAAATTTGCATGAACACTTACTCTTGGGGCAAGGCTCGCCAGCAACGGCCACGGTCTTTATGTTAGGATAATCAGCAGGATCATGAGGCATTAACATGGACGGGGTTGCGATGACGACGTCGACAAGTTTCATCACTGACCGCCATTGCTTTGAGGTTTTACCGCGGAGATATAGTGTACTCCCATTACTCGTGCTTCCTAAGATCTCCTTTGGAAAATCTCGTCAATCTGAACAAGAGAAAAACCGTATTGAAAGAAACACTTACCCAAGTAGCCATGTCGAACGAGATGTTCATAAGCTGGGAGACACGAACCCCAGGTCCCATGTGCAGGTTGCCAGGATGAAGACATAGTACTACAATAAAAACTTAACCAGAACTAGGAAATTGGACTTGGAGAGCATATGCTTACAATTTGTGATATTTTGGTGACTGACATCTACACCCTTGGGTACCCCTGTTGTACCTATGAAAGAAGATACCGCTCGGATAATTAGATTTAATATAAGTATCATATTTACCGCTGGTATAAATCACATAGGCACCTCCATTGGTAGTGGCATCATCATCAGGTTTGACACAGTGGTTGGAAGGATAAGTGCAGATAGCATCGTCAACTCTGATAATGATCTTTGTCTCATCGGCGATCCTTGCCGTAAACTGGGACAAAGTCAGAACGAGTTTGGAGTTTGATTCATTGAGCGCGTGCGCCAGCGTAACATCAGATACAATGTTCCCATCTAGGGGTACGTAGGCAGCGCCAGCTTTAAGGGTACCAAGGATGGCAACCACCATCCAAATTGAACGTTCGATCAGTATGGGGACTCGAAAGTCTGCCTGAACTCCAAGACTACGAAGTTGGGTTGCTAGACAGTTCGCCTGGCGGTCTAACTCGCCATAGGTAATATTCTCTTCAAAATTCACCACGGCTAAAGCGTTCGGCTGACGAAGTGCATGGTACTCGAATGCATGGTGAATGCAGGAGCGAGGTCTGAGATTCCCCTATTCCAAAACGAAAAAAGAGGTCTCGATCCAGAGGAGAGAGATCACAGAGCTGGTCTTTGAGCTGTTGCAGAACGACCATTGGAAACGTAGTGAATCACATCTACTTCACAATTGCCTTTAAAATAAGCCATGCAAAGTCCGTGATCAGATGTCAGGTTTTGCCGCATTTCAAATGTTCCTCGACTTAGAACAATTGGAAAGTTGGACCATATGGACGCACTATGAGATTCAAACCGATAAGTTTGTGCCTCAAAAACACAAGGAAAGAAGCTTCTTCCGAAGTTTGTCATTAGATTCGCACCACATATATATATTTTTACGTGGTGCTTCCGAACCACCCGGCACGGACAAGTAAATTGCTGTGGGCTAGAAGTTCGTCAAGACTACATTTAGTGCATTTCCATGTTGCAGGGGCGTGTTAGGGAGTTCAGGGCGAAGTCCGAAACCCCCGAGAGCCATGGAAAGAGATTTTATCTGCATCTGTGGCGCTCGATTGCTGACTTTTGCCGAGCATCTCTTGATACCCGTCTAGTCAAGGATCATGAGTGACCGATGCAAGGTAGTAACAACAAATGGGCGTACTGGTAATATTCCATCACATCTGCCTGACCAAGCTTCTGCAAGAAACCTTCGTCATGAGTGATAATGATGAGCTGGAAATTCGAATGAGTTCGACGTTCGTTGATAATACTTTGGTGATGATGTCAGTCGGTTACGTATGTAACAGACCTTGACCCACTCTATAAGGCTTGCAGCCAAAGCGTCAATATTCTCGGTGTCCAACGCATTGGTAGGTTCATCCAAAGCAAGAATGCCGCAGTTTTGACCAAATGAATCTGACAGTGCAAGGCGTATGATTATCGAAGCCAGCATTTTTTGGCCTGCAGAACAACGTCCGCGCATATCCATTTCCACTTGATCTTTAGTCATCACCACCTAGAAACTTATGTCAGGAAAATAAGAACCAGTGCAACAAAACAAGATGCACCCTATAGTTGTAAGAACGCTTATTGGCACCTCCCTCTACATCCGACTTGATCATGATTCCATCAATGTCTGGCAAAGTTTTGGTGCACGGAAAATTGGTTCATCTTCAAGGACTCACCTGTTCCTTGGTAAGTCTTGTTCCAAAGGTGCTTCATAATGTCGTTCACTTCTTCCATTTTGAGCGTATGATACTTCATGATTGCACTAGAATGTGTGTAAGCAAAGACCTAATGCTCAAGTTGTCGTACTAACTTATCAAGGGCCTTGGCATACTTCTCCAAGTCACTATTAGCCATGTCCGACACCTGAAAAAAATTCAAGTCACACTGCAAGGTAGAATTAAATTGGATTAGCTACCTTGACTTTGACAAGCTGATCTGTATACCGTTTATTGATGTCTTTGAAGTTTCTCTTGAGATCCGAATGATATTTGTCGACTTGCTGTTCTAAGGTATCAAGCTCTCCACGGACACGGCCATACTGTAACGACATAGGATGTAGAGGGAAGGGATAAAAGATCGGCAAACCATCGGGCGAATTAATCCATACCTCAACACGTAGATTATCCTCTTTCTCCTTTGCAAGCTTGTACTTCTCGTCGAAATTCCTCCGAGCCTTAGCCATCTCTTCCATATCATGGGAATCTATCTCTGTCTGCACTTCATTAATTTGTTTCACAAGCCTTCTTGCACGAATATTATCCCTGAGGTTTGCTACCGAAGCACCACTCTCGTTGATCTCCTTTTGGATATTAGCCATGACTTCACGGATGCCATTGAGCCGCTTATTAAGGTCTTTCAACTCTGAATCCAGTTGCTCGACTCGCTCCGAAGTGGTCTTGAGTTCTTGGGCGCGTCGTTCTTTGATGTACCTGTCAAAAGAATTCTATCGTGAGATGCGGTGATTGGGAAAGCGGACATTCTACCGTTCTACACCCTTATGAATGTGATTAAGTTTATTGTTGCTGGTATTCAGTTCCTGTATTTGTGCCGAGATTTGGTTGATTTTGCTGTTTAACTCTAGTTGGGCATCTTGAAATGAGGCGTTCAATGCCTCTATCGGGGTCTCTCCTTCATTGATTTGATTGTCAAGATCCTGGTGATAGATAAAGCCAATGTGAAACAAAATAATGATATGTCATGATACCTCGTTCAACACTAACCTTGATAAGTTCTGTGAAAGAAGTCACCTCCTTTCTCATTTTGGCAATGTTCTCATCTAGAACCTCCTTCCCGCGCAGCCTATTTAAGAGTCCCAATTCCTGTTTTTCCATCTCGTGCAAGTTATCCTCCAGACTTCTGATTGTCACGTTCTGTCGATCTCTCTCTAGAGTAATATTCTGCTTCTCGCGTTCAATCGTTCGGCTAGATGTGGAGCAAAAGAGTTGTTTCTCAGATGATCATCATTGGAAGGAACATACAATGCGCCCGAAAGTTCATCTAGCTCTTGTTGTACATCATCAGCTGTCCTGCTTGACCCAGTATTTATGAGCTCGTTTTCTATCGAAGTCGCCTCATGCCGAGCCTTTTCTGCCTCCTTCTGGAGACGTGCAATTGTTGTAGCTTGTTGCTTGAGGTTATTGAGATCGCGCATATGAAGCTTGATTTCATCAAGTTTCTCTTTTTCCTGTGTATTCTTTGCTGAGCTGGAAACAGCAGTCGAATGGTTGAGTAGACATACCTCGTCGGCTTTGAACCTGAGTTCGGGAATTTGCTTTTCAAATTCTTTGATCCTTGCGGCAAGTGCTGGAACTTCTTCAGACTCCAACGACCTTCTTTTTGCGTCCGCAGGGGACAGCTTCTGCAACTTCTCGAACATCTCTTCCCAGGCGGCAACCTCTTCTTTGGCATTTGCAATGTTAACAGCTTCATTTTGTTTGATGAGCGCTTTCAGCTATTTTAAGGCATCACTTGATTGCGTTAAGTTTTAGGTATGAGTGCACATACAGTCCCCTCCATGATAGCGAGCTCCTGATCATCCATTCCACGACAGCACGCCTGACACTTTTTCTTCTCTTTGCTGACCTTGATCAGGTTCTCGTATACCTGGTTGGCTTGGCCAAGAAGAACATCATTGCGACGAATATTGAGCTCCACTGAAACAGTTTCCAAAGCTTCCTGGTAAGACATGTTTTCAAGATCGTCTGTCAATTCTGCCTTTATTTTCGTGTTGATGGCTGGGAAGGTGTAGAGACATTGAGTTTGAGGGCAAACGACACCAAGGAGGTGTAGGGAATGATGTACATACATTCAATTTCACGGAGTTTTGCCTGTCTATCTTGAGCTAAGTTGTCTTTTGACTTGGTCACAGATTGGATTTCTGCCGACAAGTTGGCGAGACGGGTGTTGATTGCAAAACCATCTCTTTCCTTCTGTCCTAGCAACTCGTCAATCGCTTCCTCTATACTGTCCTGAGTCGAATCCTTCCCAGATAACTTCAGGTATTTTTCGTTCGTGAGCTTAAACCTATTCGAACGGTAGAATTAGAATATCATAGTTCAAAGGAAATTAAGCTTACGTATTACTGGCTTCATTCGTCTTGCTCTTTACCTCAGCCCTCTTGACATCTAAGCGTGCTCTCGAGTCAGCCTGAAGGCTCAACGTGCGTATTTCCATATTTAATTTCTCCCTAGTCTCTTCTAACCTCTTTCCTTTGTCAAATTTCTCTTGCAAACGTAAGTCATAACTGGCTCCGGAGAAGTCAGATCTGAGTTTCTTGAGGCGGGATTTCTTTTCATCGATGTCACCCTGGAGGAGGGAAAGCTCAGATTGGATACTTTGTTCGTCCTCGAGTTGGCGTTCTGCTCGTCTGATATTCATCTGGCGCTCTTGCTGATAGTATAGAATCCTTAGCAGAAGAAATTGAAAGAGTAAAAGCCATACAATTTGTTCCTCGAGATTCTTTCTTTTCAACCTCTTGTTCCCGAGGTCAGATTCCATTTCAAGTATCTTGCGCTGATGTGCGTTAGTTTTGTCTCTGATTTCCGTCTGGTCGTGTCGGTCAATGAGATCTTCAGCTTGAAGGGACACAACATACTTGCAACTTCTCAAGGTCCTCAGTCTGCCTACGACGCAATTCGTCCAAGCAAACAATAAACTCAGATGAGGAAGAATATTTAGAAGATTTGATCTTATGCTTCTCTCCAAGCTCGATAATCAGCTTTTCTCGCTCAGCGACTTGTTGATTGTGTGCCTCTTGCTCCCCCAGTAGCTTTCCATGTAGGCCCACGCATTCGGTATGCTCCCGTCGTACACCCACGATCTTTTCTTCCACGTCTGCTTTCTTGTTGACCTCACTTTGCAACCTACGTTTCTGCACGACAATGTACTCATCAAAGTTAGCGAGACGGGTGTCAAGCTCTTGGTCGGATCCTATGTTGTGTGAGGATACTCCCCCTCCCCTTCAGGCCGGAAGACGTACCGGTCAACTCTTGTAGATTTAGCTTGAGTTCCTTATAATCCTCCTGCAAACGACTTTTTTGCTTCGCAAGATTTTCGATGTGGATATATGTCTCTCGAAATTTAGTCGCATGTTCGTAGAATTGCTGATTAGACACAACTTGTGCATCATATTGATTCTTGAGCTGCTCGTACGCTGCTTCCTTATCTGCAATCGTTGCACGGGTCTCAGCGAGGTTCTTCTTGACATCGTCAGCTCTGTCTTTCTCTTGTTTAAGTCCACCGAGCCGAGCCTGCTCTGCCTTGAGATCCGATGCACGTTCCTTGCGCAAATTCTTAATGTTGTCAAGCGCTTTTGCATACCTGAATTCGGGAGAAATTAATCGAAGACAAGGTCGAGCCAATTGATGCACCTTGTCGCCTCAAAGATATCGTCGAATTTCTTTTTAAGATTCGATGGTTCAGAAAAAGGCCAATAGGAGTCTTCCTGGTGGCAGAAGATGACATTATCAAGAATAGCCTTCGATACACCGAGCAATTGCGGTATCTCTATGTCCATCTCGGCGCATTTCGTAGAAATAGTCGTGCGCTGAAATGATAATTTATGGATAAAGCAAATTCAGCGGAAGACAGGCCATACTTTACCAGTCTTATCTGACTCATTCGCCAGAGATAAAACACCCTCTAGCGTTTTCATCGTCGTCGTTGTCTTCTTCGCTGTTAAACTCAAATTTCTCACAGCCAGCATCTTGATACCGTTTGCAGCATAAAATCTCAACTTTACTTGGGCCTTCACTTCCTTCTCATTTGCCATCTTCGGGTCATGAATGAAAGCGCCTCCTCGAGTACCCGGTGGCTGGTCGCCCGTCGTGGCATACTTGAGGCATTCTATAATGGTGGTCTTGCCGCTGCCATTGTGGCCGACTATGACAGTCACAGGTGAGAAGAACTCGACAATCGCAATTTGCTTGTCGTCAAAAGAGCGGATTCCACGAATTGCTAGTTTGTCCAGATGTGCCATCAATGACAATGGTGTATTCACTAGCAGAACACGCAGGTTGGTCAGGCTGGTCGCGGAGTGCTATAAATATCACGTGACAGTCGCCGTGATTTTGCAGCGTTTCCGACCATTCAGTTATTGACCTTTCTCTCTTTCTACTGTGACCATGGCGGCGAATAACAGGCCAAACAAACTAGCCTTCTTGTCTATGCCAGCACCTGCATCTTATGTTGCTGGTCTTGGACGAGGGTATGTCCAGTTTCGAATCAGCGGAAGAATTGCTAACATTGTATGCTTAGTGCTTCCGGTTTCACGACACGTTCAGATATCGGTCCTGCGCGAGAGGGTCCTTCTGAGGAAGTCATTGCGTATGTATCGTTGGATCAGCTGATCTTTGATCAAGTCCTGAAAACACCTTAGTGAGGCTCGTGCCCGACGAGGTGAAGACGAAGTAGACCCTGAACAATTTCAAGACCCAGATAACGAGTTTGGTCTCTTTGCCGGCATCACATACGAACAGGATGACGAAGAAGCAGATACTATCTACGAAAAGGTTGACCAAGCTATGGATTCACGGAGGAAACAACGGAGGTGTGTCCTTGGTTAGTCTTACTATTGTTATCCTTGATTAGACTGACAACAACAACTTGCTTTTATTTCACAGAGAAGCACGAGAGCAAGAAGAACTAGCCAAACATCGTGCTGAGAGACCGAAGATCCAACAGCAATTTGCTGACCTCAAGCGTGGTTTGGCTGCTGTGTCGGATACGGAGTGGGAAAACATTCCAGAGGTGGGGAATCTCACTAGAAAGAAACGGAGGAAAGAGGAGAGGTCATTTGCTGTACCAGACAGTGTGATTGTCGGCGATAGAACAAAGGGGGAGTACGAGAACAGCTTGGATGCTCGACAACAAGAAGTACGTCCTCTCTCAATCGAAAATAGTGAAAGCTGAGGAAAATAACACTATTTCTCAGGTGGGCGGTTTTGTTACACCTGCAGAATCTGGTACCCTTACAAATTTCAGGGAAATCGGTCAAGCTCGAGATAGAATGCTTTCCCTCAAACTCGACCAGGTATATTCCAGTCCTTAAATGTGTCCTATAACAGAAGTATTCATTAGTCTTTACAGATATCTGGAACGGCGTCCACGTCAGGAACGTCCACTTCAGTCGATCCAAAAGGCTATCTCACTTCCCTCGATAGTGTTGTTATTAAATCCGAAGCAGAAATAGGTGACATCAAACGTGCGCGCATGCTCTTCGATTCTCTTGTCAAGTCCAATCCAAAGCACGCACCTGGGTGGATTGCGGCGGCCTGCCTCGAAGAACACGCTGGCCGCATGGTTACCGCTCGGAAAATAATTAAGGCTGGTTGCGAGAATTGCCCGAAGAGCGAAGATGTTTGGTTAGAAGCCGCACGTCTTCACGTAGGTTCAATCTATTTGGTAGACGACGAGACTTCTCACTTGAATACAGAATAATCATGATGCGAAAATCATTCTTGCCAATGCAGTCCAATATGTCGGACAAAGCGTCAAGATATGGATGACAGCTGCTGACCTCGAGAATGACCAGAAAGCAAAAAAGCGTGTGTTACGAAAAGGTCCGTTAATCTCCCTTACAATCTCATGCTTAGTCTCATGCTCCCACCTGTTTTCCTTTCCACGTTCACCAGCTCTGGAGCACATTCCGAATTCGGTCCGACTTTGGAAAGAGACTGTCAACCTCGAAGAATCAGCAGCAGACGCTCGAATTCTTCTCGCACGCGCCGTAGAAGTTATCCCTATGTCCGTAGAACTCTGGCTTGCGCTTGCTCGCTTGGAAACACCCGACCGTGCGAAGGCAGTTCTCAACAAGGCCCGAAAAGCCGTTCCCACCAGCCACGAAATCTGGATTGCCGCCGGTCGTTTACTTGAACAAGAGGCTACCTCTCCACAAGCGCCTGAAGTCAAAAATGAAGAACAAAAGATCAAGGAACTCGATATGGTTGACCGAACGATTGAACTCGGCGTTCGTGAGCTACGGAAGCATCAAGTCTTACTCACGAGAGACCAGTGGCTCAAGGAGGCTGAGAAATGTGAGAGCCAGGGCAGCTTGAGAACATGTGAAGCTATCATAAAAGCGACAGTGGCAATGGAAATTGAAGAAGAAGATCGCTTGGACACCTGGGTTGGTGATGCTGAGAATGCAGAAAGTCGAGGGATGGTTGGGACTGCTAGGGCTATCCTGGCATATGCTTTGAAAGTTTATCCCGATAGAAGAAGCCTGTGGCGAAGAGCAGCTGAGCTTGAGAAAGCTCATGGGACAAGGTGCGTGATTCAGCAGTTTTCTCTTCACCTCCTTAACAACGTTCTTTGTTTGTTTGTTAGGGAAAGTCTGGATACCTTGCTCAGCCAGGCTGTCAAGCATTGCCCTCAAGCAGAGGTTCTTTGGCTTATGGCTGCGAAAGAGAAATGGCTGGCTGGAGATGTTCCCGCGGCTCGCGAGGTTCTCGAGCGTGCATTCAATGTCAACCCTGAGAGTGAAGAAATCTGGCTGGCCGCTGTCAAGCTTGAGTCAGAAAATGGAAACATGGATGTTGCCAGACAACTTCTTCAGCGCGCCAGAGATGTTGCTGACACAGACAGAGTAATTCTCCCGCTTCCTCCCATTACTTGAACTTATTGCATCATAGATTTGGATGAAATCTGCTGTGTTTGAGCGACAACTCGGTCACCTTCAAGACGCACTGGATACCCTTGGGACTGCCCTCGCTAAATTCCCGAAATTTGCCAAGCTCTACATGATCCAAGGTCAAGTTCATCAACAACTGAAGAATATCTCAGCAGCACGCGCTTCCTTCGCTGCAGGCCTCAGAGCATGCCCTAAAAACACCACACTCTGGATTCTCGCTTCTCGCCTTGAAGAAGCCGATGGAAAGAGTATTAAAGCGCGCTCGTTGCTTGAAAAGGCTCGTCTTGTGAACCCTGCAAATGATGGGCTCTGGGCCGAAGCTGTAGGCGTCGAAGAACGTTCAGGGGGGACAGTGCAAGCAAAAGCTATGCTTGCTCGTGGACTGCAAGAGTGCCCTACATCGGGTCTCCTGTGGTCATTAACTATTTGGTCCGAGCCACGACCTATGCGCAAAACGCGATCCGTTGACGCTTTGAAAAAGAGTGCAGACAATCCACTTATTATTTGTACGGTTGCGCGACTATTCTGGGCAGAACGGAAGATTGAAAAGGCAAGAGAATGGTTTGGTAGGGCTGCTGCTACAGCCCCCGATCTTGGTGATACATGGGGCTGGTGGCTGAAATTTGAGAGAATGCATGGGACGGAAGAACAGAGAGCCGATGTAAGGAACAAATGTGTTTCTGCAGAACCACATCATTCGCCCGTATGGCAGAGTGTCGTGAAAGACGACTCGCATAGAGGAAAAAGTGTAAAAGAGCTTTTAGAGCTGGTTGCAGACGCTCTGCAATAAGCATTGTTATCTTTATCGTGATGTATCGCACAGCCACATATTAATACCACGTGGACTTACACGTCGATTGCGCCTGTAACGTCTTTCTAACCCACCATGGTCTCTGTAACACGTAATCTCCCTCCTTTTATCAAAGATTTAGGCATATCTATTGTCGGGAAGGCGAGCTTCAGTGCCCATCTTGTTTCCTTGTCTTGACTCATTCTATAGAAATGTTATGTGTCCCTGGTTGAAAACCTCAACATCGGAGACATTGACTGCCTGAAGTTCGCAGTGTCCAAAGGACTAGGCATTGGGATAGTTGTTGGTGGTTCAATTATGAAAGTCCCGCAAATGCTTTTAAGTGTGTCAATCGACATTTCTACCACTTCGATAGTTAAAACCTTATTTTGCAGTTCTCAATGCAGGCTCAGCGGAGGGCTTGTCGTTGACAGCCTATGTTCTCGAAACGCTCTCTTATGCAATCACGCTTGCATACTCCGTCAAAAGCAACTTTCCTTTCTCGACCTATGGCGAGAACTTGTTCCTGACTATTCAGGACATTCTGATCACCCTTCTCATCATTGTATTTGCCCCTACGACGTCGAGTAAACCTCGAGATCTATCCCTTGCATCTCTCGTTATTTCTGGGACGGCATATTTGTTGTGGTCTCTACCTCTCTCTACCCTTGCCCCAGTGCAGTTCTCTACCCTCCTACTTTCACTGTTTTCGAAAGTCCCACAAATTGTACAGAATACACGGGCAGAAAGCACGGGTCAACTCAGCACTGTCGCTGTTTTTGCTCAAATTCTGGGCTGTATTGCTCGTCTGTTCACAACAGCGACAGAAGTCAGAGATACTCTCGTATTGTCTGGATTTGCACTAGCCCTTGTGTTAAATCTGGTGCTAGGGTCTCAGATGTGGATGTACTGGGGTCATGAGGCTAAATCCAAGCCTACCAGAAAAGTAACGAAGGTAGAAGAAAGCGAAGAGATTGCATCGCCACAAGTCAAGGCAGAGAAAGCAAAGGAAAATGGAAAGTCGAGTGCTTATGAGGCACTTGGGGGTTCTCCTCAACCTATGCATCGGCTCACAACACCACCTCCGAGGAACTTCTCTGCTGGGAGTCAGAGGAAATGGGCCAGGAAGATCGTTGATTAGGTTACCTGTATTCTCACTTGGCAGGATAATTATATATTGCCATCTTCGTTCGCAAGATGCATTTGAACCCTAAAATAGATTATACAATCATGTTTATCCCCGCCTCTTTAAGGTCTGAGCCATTTCAAGTGAAATAGTCCTTTCTCCTAGCTACCCAGACCCCAGCTAGACAATGTTTTTCTCAACCACTTCAGATGCTCCATCGGCCAGGTTGGTAGCAGCATTGTTCATCATTTTGGATGTCACAACGATTGCTTCTGCAGTAGTCTTCTCTTCTTGCACCTCAGATGTCGCATCCTGAGCAGCTGTTCGCAATGCCAGTCGCCTTCGACGTGTATCCCGAAGATGAGCGAGGACTTGCTCATTATGATAAGTCTCCTGCTCCGCAGATGCTATGTCGTAGGCTTTTTCGTATGCCAGACGACGTTCATTGAGAACTTGTTTAATGCGCGCCATAGATTTTCGGACCTGTCAATAAGACAGACATACGAGGTCAATGAAAAAGTTGACTAGTGAGTGGGAGAAAGAGGCGCACATGGTATACTTTTTTACCATTGACCTGTGAATTACGTTCTGGTACGCCCATCCTCCTGGTTTCTTCTTTCTGCGTCGCGAGAAGGTTTCGTTCTCGGAGGAGAACATACCACAGTGTGTGCATGTCCTTGAAGCTCTTCAAACGCAATTCCTCAGCTTTCCATCCACGTCCTGCCGGCTTTATCGTCATTAAAAAATCTAGAACCCTTCGAAAGACACGTACCTGAATCCACCATATAAGTATCAGGGGTTTCACAGACCATATATTTGGCCTCTCCCGTCAGCTCCTCCTCATCTTCTGGCTCTCTTCTCCTGAAGAAAGCCCAAAGTCCGTGGTCTTCTCTCACAGGCACTTTCTGCTTGCGCCAGTCCACAGGTCCCATAGTCGTAATTGCCTTTTTAGAATTACTAGGATCTGATGTCAGGTCAGCAACCTCGGCGAACCATCGTCTAGTGAATGAGACAGGAGATTTCGAATGTAGGTGACGAAGGGACCGTGCCAGTGAGAGCGCTGCCATGAGTGTATATATGCCGAAAGTGGATAAAATCAATGCAGAATGCAGTGGATATATATAGGTTTAATTACACATTAATCTGGTTGGCGTTATAGTGTAGCGGTTATCACTCGGGATTTTGAAGTAAACATCTTCCCGAAACCCAGGTTCGAGCCCTGGTAACGCCTGTTTGCTTTTTGATATCTACTACTCCCTGCTGATTATTGGGATGTTTATTTATCTACTCTTTGAGGACATCGCATTTATTGGCAATGGCAATGGAAATGTAATTGACCGAGCTCTTTTTCCTTGTATTCCTTGTGATCCTGGAGGATATTATCGTGATATTATCGTGACGTCATAAATATGTCTGGAGCAAGGTGTCCGATGGTACTCTCAGTCGAAACTGAAATTCAGTTCATTCCTCCCTTCCACCTGTTTTATCGAATCCATGCACTCCAACGTCGGTGACCATCGAGTATACGAAGCGCAAGACCAGAGGTTTGCCTTTAACCCTCGTATCTGACCACCATTGTTCATCATTCCGTCTCATCAGGCCTCCTAAACTCACAGGTCCTCAAAAAGGCGAGCATGAGCGGCGTGAAAGATTTGAGCATGGTCCTGGTCTAGCTCATCAGAACCTCGACTCCAAGTATGCCTCCTTCACACCGATGAATATTTCTATTCCTTATTTGCGGACTCTCGTTTGTATTCAGAGACGAACGCACGCTGTCAAACAAACTGAATGCTGAAGAAATACGTGAACATCGTATTGACGAAAGCAAACACACCATTAAGGATCCGTTGAAGCCGGCTATGGACCATGGGAATAAACCATCCAGAGGCGCACAGATTGATGCAGAGTTGCAGAGAGAAGATGAGGAGATCTTGAAAAAGAAAGCACAAAAGCAGTGATTGAAATGTAGGGAACATCATTCTGTAGCTTTGAGCATGACAGGCATCTCTTGATTTCATGCTAGTTTGAAATATGAATTATTTATGTGTAGAATGGTTCATCGGCATTTCGTAAGTCTAATGGTGGGCATATAGCACTAAGCATTAATCACAATTTGATCCGCCGGTATGTACGTGTTTTGGGACCCTCAAGACTAATGCATCAGTGTCCCATGAATTCAGGATTATTGATCTACGCACCCTGCTGCTCCCCACTGACTCTGTTTTGCTGGACGTAAAGCTCGATGAGAAACAATCTGCTATTCATATTGAATGAGAGTCTAACTCGTGCGGCGAGAAGAGTGAGTGAGTATCATTCAACGAACGGATCAAAAGCTATTTACAGACATGATGTTATTCGGAAGTCGCACCCTACTTTACAACTTGCAAGGTCGTTTCTAGCCAATTAACAATACCCGAATTTATTTAACGAGAAGATAGTCATATGGTATAGTACTTTGGATACGTTGTGAACTTATTTCTGAATTTCATTTCACTTACATTATTTTCCTCTCAAATATTTCATATCCTTTATAACTGATCATCAGGTTGTCACCACTGCCCAAATGTGATTGCAATAAAATGGTGGAGATAACATTTGTAGATTACATTGTAAAGGCTCAGTTATTCAAGATATAACCGGTAATTCCCTCAGCAGAGTACCCCAAGTGGTTCACTGCATTTTGCCATTCATTAAAGTCAGTGGTATAAAAATGATCAGTGGCTCCTCCACTGTATGCGCGGTACAGTGGGATAGAACCGCAAATTTGATTGGGATAGATATAGCCAGAAATTCCCTCGGCACTGTATCCCAGTTTTCCGACTGCATTGTTCATCTCGGCCTGGTTAGCAGTGTAGAAGTGATCCCTAGCGCCAGGACTGTATGCACGGTACAAGGGGACGGTTTCCGGATATGGGACTGGGAAGATACGACCTGGCGAGCCTTCTTGACTATAGCCCAAGTTATGGACAGCGTTATACATTTCTTGGGCGTTGGTGGTATAGAAGTGATCTGTGGCGCTAGGGCTATAGGCACGAAGGAATTGGACTGCTTGCGAATGAGGGGCACACTCCTGTCATAAACGTTTAGATGGGATATAATATAGCTTGAATAACTGACCGCTGTGTCAGAGCTGGAGGTTGCAAAAGCTGCAGATGCCATGAAAAGTAAAGCAAAACGGGAGAAAATTTGCATGATTGGTTTAGTTTTAGCTGAAGGGATTGGCTGCTCTGCTGGGGACAGTCTTGCATTTCGATAGATATTATATACTAGAATTTCTTCTGGGTCGAGGGAATTTCTAAATCGGAGTTGATCCAAAGACTCTGACAAGCATCTTTTCTAATTGTGACTTCAAGGCTGATTATTTCCCTCCCGTCAGTAAGAATGTCAGGCGATGCAGTTTATTGCTGCTTCTAGTGCCTGGCAGTCACATCTGGGTTCGGGATCAAGGTTTCATCGTTTGTCGTAACATATTGCCGAACTTATCGCATCAAGTCTGTCTGTCATTGATAATGAATACTTCCTCAATCAGGCCCTGAATATAATAGCAAATAGTAGGAGTCAGAGCGGCCTCGAAATAATATTTCGAATACACAAGGATGATACCAATTTCGCCAAATAGACATCGAGTTTCTAGCGCTCATTCACCAGCCTCGAATACATTTATTAATAAGCTCAAGAAAAGATCCTCTATTTTCTGGAAGGATTTGGTCTATCAGAAAACTAAGACCCTGGGTTCAGTGGGTTTATGGTAGCCCTGGTGGTATTTCATTGTATGGGGATTGAGTGGTGGCACTGGTTTGTCTAACAAGCTGCTTCCTGTGATTATACTTGAAATCCTGGGTAGTGTCAATATGTACCAAGTTGGATAAATACATGCAATATTAAGACCTGAGCCCTTACCAAGACACGTAATCATGTTCTTCTAACCTCGGCCACATCCACAAGTAACCCTCAAAGTCTGCATTCCGCCCTGACGGCAGACTAATTTTCCTAACCAGACCCAGGGGTACCTTCTAGAAACCAATCTAAATTTCTCTGGCAAGTCACTTTCCTGACCCGACCCAAATTGTGGCGCATCCAAAATTTAATGCTCTCTGTGTCAGCACAATACCAGGGATATGCATCGTTGCACGATGACCTGGGTTCTCAGCAGTGCATGTGGTCATGAACTTGACATAGAATCCCTTAGGTTGGGACTCATAAATCCGACATGAAAATGATTGGTGCTCTAGTAATAGACTCCAAAGCTACGGGGATCGGTCACAAGAAAGAAAACTCCGATTCCACATGAGGGAGAGCAGCCTTCTGCATCACATTTCAGTCAACGGGTTCCCCAAAAGAGCCTATTATTTTTGCAGAATAGTGGGGGTGGCGCATTGTACGCTGCTAATCTTGAACTTCTTCTCGTACTAGGATAGAAATTAGTTCTAGGCCTGTCGACATTGTCCAGGTGATCCTGGCTGCCAGCCATCATACCAAGTTTGTATCTGACATGTCATCGGAGATAGTGCAGCTTTGGCTACCTTCATGTAGATAATAATATTTGAGCTCATCTCATCGTGATATAAACTCACGATTAAGAGAGGAAAGGTCATCTCGCTGCTCAAGCCAGTCCTCCACTATAATACAGTAACTCACAGAATAATCCTGCCGACAGGGGCATTAAAACGTTATTCAAGAACTCGTCCTATGAACAGGTTCTTGGCACGGCGCGCAATCTAATTATAGATTATCCAAATTCACATACTGAATCCTCAGTTACATAGGCATCATTGTCGTCTTCGAAATGGCGATAAATGGCTTGAATGGATGGGAAGATTATAATGCTTGAGATTCATTATATGTCACCGCCCACTCAAATGTCGACAAGTCTGACAGCTTTCCGTGGGATGAATTTGGCTACGACTGCTTTGCATGGGTGTTCTTGAGCGTTCTCGAGCTTCTTAAATTGCAGTTATAAGCATCCTCGAGGCGCAGTATTGACATATGCTCACATTGGATCGGTCGAACATTGAAGAATCAATCAAGAAGTAGTAACTCCTTGAAACGGCGTTTCGATCTAGGGACTAGTTCCGCCCGATGTCATTTGAGGGGAGATAGACGAGCTGGTCAGGAGAGGTTGTTCTGCTGAAAAAACATTATTCTGTGCCAATTAGATCTGTATTCACGACTCAAAACATATAAAGCCGCAGATATTAGAGATGGCATTTGATTTTGTTATTCTTGTTGCAAGCACATCATGGATGGACCAGGGCAGACCAGGCAAGGATCACATATTCAAAGTGTCAACGATAAAATTATATGCAATGAAAATTACTTATTACGTGCAGCCATTCGCCTTGACTTCCCTGGTCTCTGTGGCTTTTTCCCACCTTTCTTCCCACCTGCTGCTTTCGATCCACCTTGACCATTCTTTCCCCTTCCAGCACCAGGGCCAAAGTTATCTGTAGAGTCTTTTGTGTTCTGTTTTGACCTTCGACCCGCCCCACCGAAACCGTATTTCTTGTCTCGGACATGTCTCGCCATGCGGGGTTTATTGTTGGCACCTTCAGAGGGCCTGCTGCGTTTAGAAGGACGATCTGAGATGGCATCTTCGACTGCGACGTCAAAGTCATCGTCGTTCCCTCGATTGTTTTCTAACATGTCTTTCCGCTCTGTGGAATCACACGTCAGAACATGTTAATATAATCCTTGGTTTGCGTTCACTTCGCTTCAGGCCCTTTAACCGGTCATCTATCTCCTTCTTCGCCTTCTCTCTCTCTTTCAGTTTTTCAATCTGAACTTGCTTGCCGAATTTCTTGCCCTCCCTTTCCTTTCGCTTGTCCTCGCTCCTTTTTATTGAAGCATTTTCGTCAAGAAGACGTTGACGGATACGTTCCATGTGAGCATCGGATTTGACCATTTCAGCAAAGTAGTCAGAGGGGCGGGTAAAGGGAAAATTGTACTTGGCGGCGAGAGTATTAGCGGTTTGAGCACCATGGAGAGCCTGTTTATAGCTGGGGACCTGAGGTTCAGAAATTAGTTACTCATGAAGATTGAAATGAGGCGCACAACGCAAGTTCACGGTTGAGATCGTCATTGACATCGACTTGAATTTTTTCAGAGTATGTGATGGTGAGAGTTTCTGTCCAAGGCAATGAAGGGTCGAGTTGAATCGTTTGACGAATACGGTCAAGTGCAACCTGTGATATATGCGAATAAGGAATAGACACTCGAAACTGACCAGACTTACTTGATTATCAATTTCAAGTTTTTGTTTCGGCACAGCGTCTTGGTCTATCGACGCAGCCTCGTCAAGTAAAACATCATCATCGTTACTCTTAACTTCTTCCTCCTCCTCCTCCTCCTCCTTTTCTTCTTCTTCCATGTCACCGTCATTCCTCCCTTCTTCCCTGTCTGATACTTCTTCGTCCTTTTCATTTTGCACACCGTCTTCAAGATCCTCTTCGTCTTCATCATCTTCAGCAAGACTCTTCAACTGTGCGCGATCAAAATCGTCTAGCCCATCCTCTCCTAAAAGTTCCATGAGTCTTTTCATACCCACCTGGTCTACGCCTTCGTCCTCACTGTCCCCTGCCCCATTCTCATTATCACTACTCCCCTCTTCATTGTCATCGTCAGCTTCAGCCTCGAGGTTTTCCTCATCATCCTTGTCTTTTCTATCCTTGTCTTCTTTTGAGATTTCAGCTGGTGGTGGTTTAGCTTTGATAGAAACAGATTGTTTGACTTCTTTATGTTTGCTTTTATTTTTTATCGATGCAGAGGATTGGGATCTTGAGGCAGGTGCTTTTTTTGTTGATCTGGCCATTTAACTGGGAATGAAGTTTATTTGGGCCCAAACTATTCTCCATCACGTGTTACCACGTGCCAGACATTTTCTAGTTGATTGGAGTCCCTAACACAGGGCTCGAGATCGCAACACAAATGCCAATCCGAGCATCAGCTGGTCTATCCACTGGGGTTTAGCAGATAGAATTGGAGCTCTAGTAGCTATTACATATTCCATAGTCAGGGAAAAAGATAAACCTCCGATTGTAACATGAGAAAAAGAGAATTGATGTCAATCACTACGGTAACAAACCGATCAGTATTCTTCTCGAGAGTATAGGTTAACATCGCAGAAAATTAAGAAGTAAAAAGAAATAGAAAAAATAATCAGTCTGGGATGGTTTACGGTAACTAGTAAATATGCATAATTATTGACCTCGTGCGTTTGTCGGTCAGCGTCCTGGCCGACCAGTATCAAGGATCTATCCAAGGTGAAGGGGGTTTGCCTAAGAGATTCTGTTGACAGTCAATATGGCAACCCGACCATCTTGTGCTATTCCATGATTGACGCCTGAGACTAGAATGAGTAAACGCACGTTTGAAATCATGATAGGCTCGCCATCGCTCCCGGCCTGTAATAGATCATCTCTCCATACGACATCAGCTTTCCAACGCATTCCTCTCCAGCTGCTTCCATGCGTAGCCCGTAATACTATCCAGTCACGTCCTGAGTGAAATTATGAGTTATTTTACACGACGAAGAGATGCTATCTATGTTCACCGATATTGTAGCCGTCAGGTACAATCTGATGGTGACGTCTCGAATCCTGGGCAAAATGAAACCAGGCCTTAATAAGGAAGAGGCGTCGCTTACGAGCTCTTTAGAGGCCCTAAGTGTGAGTATGATTTCGATCAGGTGGCGCCGAAGTATAGGACAACAAGAAACGTACCCTAAGAACCATGCACCACTATTGGCTAGTGTACCATTTTGCTTCCACGCGCGAAAGTGATGGCCGCCTTGATGAAAACGTCATATTGCCTCAGTGCTCCTTTAACTGACGGGTGGGCAAACGTACCCGTAAGGCTCTCCCAGCACGTTCCCAATACTGGGAAGTAAGACTGTCGAGCAAGGTAATGTTGAGCTTTCCGTTGATTACCGTCACCGAGGTCAGCTTCATGGAGTTGTCCCATATGAAGACCGAGACATTCTTCAGCATACCCTATCGACCTTGAATGAGATCAGAAAGTGTCTACAGAAACGAGGATAATGATTACTGAGCGTAGAGCTGCAGTCCTTCGTCAGTAAGGACAAAAGGGTCCGAGAACCCAGATATGATAACATTCAGAGGTTCTCCATAGCGAGGGGTGGTGAACTAGAGATGAATTAAGTGTAAAAATCGATACTTGTAACTGTTCATCCGCACATCAAGCATCCTTCCACCATTTAAATTGGGATCGTACCAGCCTGAGTAGTTTTTCCTCTCGTCCTGCGTTAGTGCAAGCTGGCCCTGTCCCGATAGACTAGCCCAATCCGACTCCACAGACAGTGCATTCCATGCACCTACAACATACTCGGCAAGACTGGGAGGAGCTGAGGCGACAGTCCAGCAAGCCACAAGAAAAAGGATAGAGCAGGAGGTCATGGGAGATTGTGGCAAGGGACCTTTTTGTTCCCAAGATATGTACCTACCATGCTGAACTGTGGTACAACTGCAGCATCTAATCATTCAATTATCTAAGCATGATGACTAAGCGACTAATGAATTGTCAGAGCGAGTTCTAGCACTAGAGATCAACGCTCCTCAATGGAGTCTCCATTGCCGACAATGTCGCAAGATTTTCATCACGACTCAGACCTAGGCTCTGATGCAGACACAGCGTCCCAGCGGTCAATTTCTCTTTCTTCTCCTTCGCACTCGCCTAGACGATCCCTAGTAACACATGAGTCTGATGATGCGCACATGTTTCTCGCAAACCCGAGTGCTTTTCTGCGTGCAGACGAAAAACGGGAGTCCAACCAGTTTACAGTTGATACGGACTTTAGCTCAGAACCCGATGATATGAGTATGTACAACAAGCGTAGGATGTCGATCGCGGGAGAGACACCTGATACGAGTGCTGCGCCTTCGATATTCGAAGACAAGCCGCTGACCGCTGTTAAGGAAAATGTCACAATGCCGTCTGTATCTAAATCTCTTCGCACTAGTTATTCACCAGTGCAGGCTACTGTGCCTGTGGCAACGACATATCCTCCATCTCCAGCCACAAGAGATGACACTGTGTCCATATCTTCCCTCATGTCCACGACATCCTCTCGAAAAGTAAGACCTGAAACCCTCCTTGTCGCTCCATCAAACGAACCTTTGGTGCTCGGAATTGCTCTGGTAGATTTCAATCACTTGGTAAATAGCCCGCAACCACTTCCACGGCACTGTAATCTTATAGTATTACAGGTCGGACCTCGAATAGAATGGTCAAGAGGCGAGATTTTCACTGACGAGGAAGTAGCTAAAATACTACCATTCCTGGCGCTTCCTGATGGAGCCCACCTGGTGGGTCCCACGCAGTCGGTTCTTCTATTATCATAACATACCTGATACCTAATTTTAAAGAGTTCTGAAGATTATTCGTATTTCCATATTGTCCCTTCTGGTCCGAACACCACTACTATCTTTGGCATCTCGTAGGTCGTGGTCCCTTCACATCATCGTTTAGACAGTTTTCATCTGTGTAGGTGCAATCAACAGATAGCTACAAAATCACTTTTGGTCAAGGATGCAGACGTTACTCGATCAACGGTGCAGAAGGCGGTGGTAGTGTTGGCGTCAAAGCCGGTTTTTGGTCCGATTAGGCAAGTTTTTTCTTCAGACACATTTTGGCATTGCTGATTTTGATTCAAGGGATAAGCTCCGTGTAGTGACGACAGCTTTGTTTCAACAAAGGTTATTATCATATGGAGGGCCAACAAACTTGTTTCTCATCTAATGGTTTATAGAGACTTTTCAGATACCAGCATCTTAGATATCTTTTCGGCGAGCCTTGAGCCGAGCTTAAGAAGCCAATTGACCGAGAGCGGGCTTTACATGGGTGAGTATCGTCTGATCGTCGCTGCTACCGACTTCGAGCTTATCTCTGGCGGAAGGCACAAGTTTGTGGGTATTCTTCCGCTGAGCCTGATCATTCCAACCTTTGTAACCGTCAGCGATATTTGACCAGACGCGAGTTCGTTCACACTTTCCGGCATCGGACACTCGTCCTCGTCAAAGCATTGATGTTACAGAAAAGGGTAAGCTACAATCTTATCCAACTGGTACAACTCAGGCTCTTGTCATTCAATTCACTTCCAGATCATGTTCTTTGGTCAACCCGTTGAACGGCTATGCACGTATCAGTATTCTCTTATCTCTCTGCTTCCAGGTACGGAACCCGGTCACCTGGTAGAATCTTCTCAACTCTGATGTTGTGCATAGGTTTGTTGCAAACGCTGGAAGATTGTGGTTCGCCGCCCCTAGCCAACCGTGCCCCATCGCTATCACCACCTAATTCTCTTAAGACCTCGGATCACAAGAGTATGATGGCTTTCATGGGCCTTCCGCTAGACGTCTTCGGCAAGGTGCGTGTCTTGCCACTCCTTTCCGTCGAGTTGATTCTTTATGTCGAGTTTGGTGCATATAGGATGCTTTCTTTCAACCCTACCTTCCTTTGCAACAAATCGATATGATCAAAAATACACCTAGCTGGCTTTGTGGGAGTACTAACTCAATTGTAACGCAACAGAAGGATATTGACCTTCTTGTTGATGTGAGTTCCTAATATTCGCTTTCACGCTGGTACCGGCTTAAATCATGTGCTGTTTCGTTACAGACTGAAATGAGTACCATCGAGTTTCGTGATCCCAAATTAGAGCGGTTAGCAGGACTGACAGCCGCGGATCGAAAGTGGATGGATAATATTGTACACGATGTGAATCAGAGTTGGAATGATGCTGATCCAACCAAAGGGCCGACGCTACAGTTAGTCCACTCCTTTTCACAAGCGTGGTAGAACCGCTGATGATAACTTCGTAGATTCAAAGGAAGCGATGACTACTTACGGGCGAAGGTGTGCTATCACTATCCTTGAGTAGAGAGAGTGCTTATGTTTTACTTTCAGTTCGAGGAGTATATCTCGGCGGCCTTATCGTCCGTTAAGTACCGCGATTTTGTGTTGAAGGGTGAAGGAGGTGGTGTGTTGATTACCGGTGGAGTAGGGAAGTTCTTACAAAATCTATTATATCAAGGTGATATTGACAACAATGACAGGTGGTGATGTCGCCAATGCAGACGACTTCAATTCTTCCTGGATAGCCGAGTTCAGAAACACCAATGCTTATGTTGTCTGGGATCGCATAACAGACCCTTTGATTTTTGATATCGTTGAGCCTAGGTATGCCTCTCTTATTTTTTGTGAATGCACAGCACAGAACTTAGTGACAATCGTGCTAGACACCCTTGCACAGAAAAACCCTCTGTCGTGGCAGATCTTGGCCTCCGTTTGTCGGAAGGTATCCAGGATCTAAAACTCGACCAGCAGTTAGCACCGGCTCGAGAAGCTGTAGTGCGGACTTTTGCATCAGGCTCAACGAGTTTTTTGAAAGCTGTAGAAGGCGTACGAGGACGGTGGACACAACAGAGACAGTCAAGCACTCCAAACATTTCAGCTGCATCGGACACATCAAAATCAAGCACCACTACTGAAGTATCAAAATCAGACCTTAAAGAATCATCAAAAACGGCATCCAGGTCGCTTTCGCTGTTTTCATCGTTTACGTCGACTGTCAACGCCACCTCTGGACAGAATACTACGAAAAGAGATTCTTCGGCGTCGGGAATAGCTGCGTCCCTGAGCGACGCCACAACAACAGCATCTGCCACTGCGAATAATGTGTCGACATGGAGCTCTGGGATTGGTTCATTTTTTTCGTCGAGGCTGGCTAGGACACGGTCGAATGATCTTCCAGCCTCTCAAGCACCTCTCACTATGACTCCAACTGCGGAGAAACCATTGATCCTTGCAACTCCTGTGGAGTCATCCTTACCATCTTCACCTGTTTTAGCTTCCCCATCAACAATGCCGGCTGAATCTTACGTTATATCTATGGCTGGCAAGGAGGATCTGATACCGAGTGAGTCAGAAGAATTTGTGATCCAAGGACTCGGAGATTTGGATGTCCGCAGGTCGCAGAGCCAAGCGAAGGATGCGTATGAGGATGAGAAGTAGGGACTAGGAGTTGCCCTGTAATTGGATTAGGAGCGTTACTGTGTCGTGGTTCGATAGAATGGAGAGGCGATCACTTATTTGTATGTTAATTGTAGGAGATCTGAAGGTTGATAGAGAGCTCGAGTATCATTTATGAGATAGGCTCATCTACGAACTATGACTGTCGTCCAACGTCCAGATTCTTGTTTTCTGATCTTGACATGCCATTTCATGGTTTGCAAGAGGTGTTGCTCCCATTGCTGCCGATGAGTTCATCTCATTCTTGGTGAGCCCCAGTGTCACCTGATTTTAACCACATCTTTAAAAAGGAAACAACAGTTTTGAGAGCTTCCTTGTTCCTATTTTGGACAGGATTAATTAATTATAACGTATTCCTAATAGGAACGTATGATATTAGTCATGTGCAGTTGAGAGACCAGTCAATATCACAACATTTAGACTCTTTATCATGGACCTCCATTTAGCCCCCTCTATCGCTGACAGTGATGACAATGAAAACGACTGGGAAGAGATTGAAACGACCCAAGTTCAACCTAAAACGCTCGAAATCACTTTGAATCCACAGCCAAAAGTCAAGGAAATGAAAAGGTTTGGCCTCTTCTCCTCCGCTTTCTCTCTCTTTATGACTTGTGTTTTCTTTTGTTTAGGAAGTCAGGGATATCCTATGCAGATAGGATGTTAAGACTTGATTGTCATAAATTACATACGACTTGTTTGTTGGCGAATGCGAGTATTCGGAATACGTGGTTGAATGATGAGTTGTTGCATGTATGTGTCGTTCTATTCTGGAACCAATTAACTTGTGTCCATTACTAAAAGGAACAACAAAGGCTAGGTTGTTATCTCTATGTCCTCTAAAACTCCAAGATGCATTCGCCGCGATTCATAAATCCCGAATACCCAATCCGAATCAACGTGGTCGCATGTTCGAAACTGCAATTCAAGAGCTCACCCATTGGTGGTCGAATTCGTTTTTCGACGACGTGACGCTGAAGGGTCATATTCGAAATTATACTTTTGATGAGGTGGGACGCGTTTTAGAGCGGTATCGGAACCGGCGGCACCTTGACCTTTCCGAAACTGATGGTGGTGGTGGTGATCTTGTTCTTTCAGACCACTTGGATTTGGATTTGGATTTGGATAGGTTACAAGATGTTTTAGGTGAAGAGGGGGAATATATCAAAAGTCCAAAGAGCTTGATGAAACATGCGGTCATGAGAAGAGGGTCGAGAGATGTCAGTGCTCAATTGTTCACTGCGCTTTGTCGTGCGCTTGCCATCCCTGCCCGTCTCATCGCAAGTCTCCAAAGTATGCCCTGGCAAACCAACATTGGG
>Ga0153938_1000062_pt1 | contig 35101 bp, 51 predicted proteins | sample TSNY022MetaG_FD_104740 | JGI IMG/M metagenome (GOLD analysis project Ga0153938, IMG submission 104740) | Attine ant fungus gardens microbial communities from New Jersey, USA - TSNJ022 MetaG | ecosystem: Host-associated > Fungi > Mycelium > Unclassified | place: USA:New Jersey: Brendan T. Byrne... | reverse complement strand
GGAATTCGATATCCGATGCCTCAAACAATAATCTTTTGCTTCAGTGCGATCGTCAAACACCCTGCTCTCATGTAAGAACCAATTTTTAGCTTTCCAGATCGGTCAATTCAGTCCTTGTTAGTGCATTGCGCGCAAGGTCCCTGAGCTTTGCAAAGCTTACACTCCAGGGAAGGCAGATCACGATCTTACAGGACGCATTTCCCGACTCGAACAAATCATTGAAGCTGCCTTGCCTCAGTTCTGGACTAGCAGCGCCCCATACTCTAATTTAGAGCGACCGCATTCTCAATCCCCTCCTGAGGACGACAATCGCTCCCCCGCGGACGAACATGATCCAAGTGAGGGAACCTTTCAAAGCGGCAAGTGGTATGGAAACGGTGCTTCAGGCAGTGTAGCCCCCAGTTCTGTCGTCGAGCAGGTGAGTTTAGCATGGAATTCATAGGTTGCTTTGGGTACTCAAGTGTTCAAGTTGCAATATGTACCTAGTTTGGCCATTACCAGTTGCTCAGCAACGAGCAGTGATCCCCCAGGTGTCAATGGGCATCCAATCCTTCCTCTTGACGATGACCTTGAACCTTCCGCTGCCGATAATCTCAAATCTTTAGTTCAAGAGTGTGGGGTGTCACCTCACAAAATCTCTGAACTTTTGCAGGAATTGCCACCCCAGAGAGTATCGGATGTTCTGGTAGACTATTACTTCACCTCGATGTGCGTGGTTCGCTGGTGTACACTCTAGTGCCTCAAGCTGCTTCCTTATCCAGAAACTGGACTCGTTATCCCATATCAGAAAAGGATTTTCGATCTGGTTACGCTTCAATTTGTGCGCACGGCCGTGACGGAATTGGAGCAACCAACCCTCATGACGTTCGCTTCTTACCCCTCCTCTTTGTTGTATTGGCGATCTCAGCTCGCCTTTCTCCTGAACATATCGGTGGCGATGCCCGTACGCGGAGGATCACATCATTGCGTTACTATTGGTCTTGTCAGTACCTTTTCGTTGTCGGTTCTGATCTACTAAAAAGGAAATTAGCTCGTCGATCCTTGCTAATAGCAGCTGCTATTCAACCGGACTCCCTAGAAATCGTACTCACCCGACTTCTGGTGAGTCTTGTTACACATGATCTGACTCTACCGTCTGATTATCTTTCAAGAGTGCCAGATTTCTGACCTTCGATCGACGCATAACAGAGTGCTGGAGCCAACTTGGAGCCGCTGTCAGGACAGCTCAGGCATTAGGTTTCCACAAGGATGGCTCTACAATGGTCAGCGGTTTTGTTAGTTTCATCGCTAATTGATCTAATTTGAAGTGTAGGGCATGGAACCCTCCCGTGTGGAGTACCGAAGGAGAATATGGTACGGATTTGCGATAACGTTACTAGAATCAAATCCTCATTGCAGCCCAATATAGGTCTTATCTCTACCACGCTGATCGCTCTTACGCTCTTGTGCTTGGGCGACCAAACTCAATACATGATGACTATACCTCAACAAAAATGCCGTCTAACATTGACGATGCCTCAACACAGACTAATGCTTATAATTCTCTTCCTCTATCATCGCCTACACCGATGACATTTATCATTCTTCGCCATCAGCTTGCTTTAATCATCGGTCGCATCGTCCACCATTTCCAGCAGATTCAGGAGAAAAGCTATTATTCAGAAGTGATAGCACTGGATGATGACCTCCTCAAGTTTATCACCAACTTACCTTCCCATTATTCGCTTTCTCCCAACACAAGCCTTGATGATACAGACCCATTCATCCCGATCCATAGATTTCTTTTGCTGACCGAGATTTTGTTTGTACGCATTAGCTTACATCGACCATACCTTCTGAAGCGGTTAAATTCGGAGCGATATTCGCGCTCCAGGGTGGCATGTTTCGAATCTGCCATCAAGGATTACGAGATTCGACAGGAATTTAGAGATTCCGTCCCAGAAGAGACTCGGGTTGGTCTCAGCAACGCATATCGCGAATTCCAAACGGCAATGATCAGCGGGTTTTATGGCATCCTTGAACCAGCAGGCAAATACTCAGACCAAATGCATGCAATCCTTGATAGTTTCATGAAAGATCACGAAGGTACACAGGAAATGGATGAAACCACTCGACGCGAGCTGAAGACAATAGAATTTCTGAGGCATAAAGCGATTCAAGTAGAATCTCTTCATAAGGCTCAGCAGTCCGCCCTTGCTGATTCTGCCACATCCGAACATGGAGCGCAACTATTGCTTAGTCTACAAAAGCCTACATCATCCTCGAATAACTATCCCTCTATACTCAATATCGGAGAAAAGGACTGCAGTTCACAATCTCCCACTCTCGTTATACCCAACCATGCTTCACGGTCACCCACTTTATACCACTTTCAACCGCTGGACTACATAAATTCCCCTGCGACATCCAACAGTCCTCATGCCGATGAGGAGAATACAGCGCAGTCTTTGCTGGATCATTGGTATAGCGCTGTCAGTAACGCGCCTGTTGATGCGGTGACCGGAGCTATGTCATGGGATGGAGAATTTCCTGTTTGCCTGGGCGGTACGAATTCCACGATGAAACCGGATCGACGATTGTTGGATGGATCAGATTGGAACTACTGGGAGATCTTGGTTAGTCAGATACAACGAGCACCTTAGTGTGCCCGGTCAGGAAGTTATTTTATATGTAAACTGTGTTCTGCTGTACAGGCCCTAGTCACTATCCGTCTGCATGAGTATTATCTAAAGTTGTATATTCACATACTTAAGCTCCTTGATTCGATTAGAATCGATCTAGCCCCCTTGCCTTATCAATAACACGCCTAGAATAGGACACAGGTGCCCTTACCGCTGTCTTGTCTCCACAGATTTCCTGGCTTGTCCACTGCGGTGAGACTTTATACAAACATGTAAAACGACCCCACCTCCTTTCTTCGGTATCATACCTTCCATCCTGGACATCCAAGTAACTTGGCTGATGAAACGTACACTAAAATGTATGCAGTTTACAGTTGTGTGATCTATGGATCACCCTTCACATACAATGACACCTTAAATAGGTTTTCTGTAGTAGATTACTACGGATGCCTGGGTAACTTGAGCGGTCTACCATACTAGCCTGCACCTATACTAGCTTAGATCTTTGCTTAAATCTCTATCCCTTATGTTTGCGTGACGGACTGGTGACAGATTGGGGTCAATAGCGGGTCACTGTTTGTCAATATGGAAATGGCACAGCTATAAACACTGTTTAATGTGCTGACTTCGAGATCAAGACTTTTCACAGTATGCAAGCCATAAATCGATTTTTTTATGGACCGACACCAGAAGAACGAGTTCGGGCATGGCAATCGAAATTGAGGACAGAACAGCGGCATCTTGACCGGGAGATGAGGCAGGTTGGCGTTCCTGGCTACTCCGCCTTCGCATATATTGAAATTGCATTTATAGTTGGATCTAGCTACCAACAAAGCTCGTGCAACTGTCAAACAGCTTGCTACCAAAGGAGATGTCAAATCTGCACGAGTACTGGCGAAAGAGGTCATCAGGAGCAATAAGCAAAAAGATAGGTTGTCAGTGAGCAAAGCAAGACTTGGTTCAATCAGCACACAACTCGCTCAACAGCTGGGTCAGTAGATGTGGTGTTTGACAATAATTGGCTAATGGAGATGTCACTACAGCGATGGTTAAAGTGACTGGCTCCCTGCAGAAATCGACTGAGATTGTGAAGCTTTCGAACTCTCTAATAAAGCTGCCACAGATAAGCCAAGTAATGAGAGAAATGAGCATAGAAATGACAAAAGTGTGCCCACAAAAGTCGGTGTTTGGACTGTGACTGACTTGTGGTAGGCCGGAATACTAGAAGAAATGCTCGATGATACTCTTGATATGGAGGAGGACGAGGAGTTGGAGGAAGAAGCTGATGCTGAGGTTGACAAGGTCCTGTTTGCTTTGACGGACGGTAAACTGGGTCTGGCTGACCCTGTGAACACAGAGCTTCCAGTGAGTTTCCTGATTTTTCCCGCTGATGCAGCTCCTCAGATGCTTAATCCACAGTCTGCTGAGACTGCAATGGAAGACCAAGAGACAGAACAGATGCAGAAGTACCGCGAGCAGCTGGACGGCTTGCTTAGCACCTGACTGTTAAATCGTTCTCTATTTTGCATCTGGATTAGTTACGGTTCCTTGGTCACCTATTCCGGTACAACATGGCCATTCAGTTCCTGCTCATAATTCGGCAGCGCCGAAAAGGTCCTTGTTCGAAGAAACTTCTAGTGCAGTGCACCAAAAGGTAGATTCTATTCGTGTTTCAGATGCCATTGTAAAATGAATATAGCTTGCCAACAATGAAAAAAGGGTCAATTTTTCACAAATGTTGGATCTTGCGTTGCGTAACCCAAAAATAAGACCATTCATTATGATATCATCCCTTAATTCAGTGCTCAGGGGAGTGTGAAGATTTTTTTTGTGGAAATGCTTCACAAAATGGACCGGGCCTTCACGAAGAACGGCCACTCCACTCCAACACAATCCACACCTCACATCAGACAAGCCCCTTACAGACTTCACAGAGACCGAAACTCAGCCCCCCAGTTAACACATGCCATAAAAATCATTTCATCGTGAAACCCCCTTGAATCATCTATCAACACGTACAAGTACATCCATCCATCTCGAACCTACATAACCCCACAGAGGACCCAACTACTCCACGACCAACATTCACACCTAACTCGGAATGACTCTGGTTAACCACCCCTGAAGCTCGGGCATAGTCAGTAGTGTACTGCTGTGTACCTCGCCCACCGCGTCTTAGCACCTGTTGTATACAAATATAGAATTTTCTCTCAAAGTGGACTCACGTGCGCGATCAACGGAAAGAAATTGATGCTTGATTCAAACTCGGAGCGAAACGCCTTCGTCGCCTACCAAAATGTTGTTGAGTTTCCGACCTCTCTATGGATTCGTCCAAAATTCTATGAAGCAGGCTTCGGTTGGTAGAACATCATAAACAATATGACATTTGCTGACGTTTTAGTAGACTATCCGTTGCTACGCTTCTGCTGCACCAACCGCTGCTTTTGCAGGACAAAAGGGTCCTAATGTAGGCTTTTTGATACATCTCATATATTCATGCGCTTGATAAGAGCGAAGGGAAAATATACGGTCACATTAATTCCAGGAGACGGTGAGCTTCCAGTTTCGATTTTTAAAGGGATGTTAATGTCTTCGTATAAGGCATCGGTCCGGAGATAAGCAAGTCCATTAGGGACATCTACACTGCTGCCAAGGAAAGCACCCACACTTCCAATTATACTGACTATAATTGACTCCGGTGTCCATTGTTAGGTTCCTATTGAGTGGGAGGAAGTCAGCGTTACTCCTGTATTCAAAGGAGGTAAGACAGTTATTCCAGAAGCAGCCATCCAGTCCGTCAAGCGTAATACTGTTGCACTGAAAGGTTTGTTGTCGTATTCTGTTCTTGATTTTGAGCTTACATCAACTGCTTCTCCAGGTCCTTTGGCTACGCCCAGTTAGTATTTACATTCATCGGCACGGGTCTTCATGCCGATCTCTTCTAGTTGGAAAGGGTCATGTTTCTCTCAACCTGACTCTTCGCCGTACCTTTAACCTCTTCGCAAATGTTCGTCCTTGCAACTCCATCAAGGGTTACAAAACTCCCTATGATGATGTCAACACCATCCTTATCCGTGAAAACACCGAAGGAGAATATTCAGGTATTGAACACGAGGTATGCGTCTTCATTATTTGCTGTGGACAATCGTTCAAACCTATTCTCTAGGTTATTGATGGTGTTGTTCAATCGATTAAACTGATCACATGGGACGCGTCTGAACGCGTTGCCCGATATGCCTTCCATCACGCGCAGGCAAGCGGCCGCAAGCGTGTCACTGCCGTTCACAAGGCTAACATTATGTCAGTGTAATTCTTCTACCCTGTGTTTCCGGACTCATCATTTGTAGGAAAATGTCAGATGGCATGTTCCTTTCCGCTTGTCGCGAGGTTTCAAAGGACTTCCCTGACATTAACTATGACGAAGATCTCCTTGACCGTGTCTGCCTTCAGGTCAGGAAGTGCCTCACCCTTCTCCGTTTCCCGACATTAACTCAATTATCAGATTGTTACCAACCCGAGGCCTTTCTCCGACCGTGTCATGGTGATGCCCAATCTATACGGTGATATTTTATCAGATATGTGTGCTGGGCTCATTGGTGGCCTCGGACTTACGCCTTCTGGCAATATTGGTCGAGTAAGAGTGTTTGATGCGTGTTCATCTCTTTTCATACTTATTGAACTAGGATGCTTCAATCTTTGAAGCTGTCCATGGCTCTGCTCCCGACATAGCAGGTTGGTAGTGCTTCTGAAGGAGTGTTTTCTTTCAGCTGACCATGTTTGGCCACCATAGGAAAGGGTCTTGCCAATCCCACTGCACTACTGCTGTCGTCCTTGATGATGCTCAGGCATGTAGTTATGTCATCCCTTTCTCATGTCTTTTACACATAACTCTTCTTCAGGCATATGAACTTAACTGAGCACGCAAACAAAATTGAAAAGGCTGCCCTCACGGTATGTTCAGTCGTCAATGCATACATGGATGTCAGTTGGATCATATTCGCAGACCATCGCTGAAGGCAAAACCATCACTGGGGACTTGGGTGGCAATGCTTCAACCAGTGAATACACTACGGCAATCATTCAGAAGCTTGGCAAGGCATGATCCAGAGTAAGATGCATCGATGGACTTGTTCATAGAGTTCAGGCTTCGTTTACATAGCTGGGCAGGTCGTTTATGTTCCGATGTCCAATACTATACCTACTGCAGATTGTAATACAGTGCGTTCACGTATTTATCTGGCATGGATGAAACATGACTACGCCATGACGATTGTGTAATACATGTGACAATAGGGTCGAGTCGTGGGAAGGACAGTCCTTCAACTTGTCCCCAACTAACGCTAGTGACTATCAAGTCCTTCATTTTCACCACCACCACTGATCAGTTCTCCCCACTTGCGTTCATTCGTCACACTCGCCCAGCAGGGTAAAGCCATTCAACATAGACCGACCACAAGCCAATTTTAAGGTGGGTTCATTCTCGGTCGCAACTCGAATCGCCGTATGTGCTGATCACAGTTAGACAAGGGCTCTTGCCAAACAGAAAAGAATACTCATACCAGTAATCGAGACTCAAGTACTTCACGAACGCTATGACCGATGATACCACGCCACAAACACAACCTCCTCTCAAGAAGGATGAGAGAAAAGCCGGCATTAGCAATAACCGCGGACCCAGGAGAAATGTACCCAATGTCAATGTTAAGAGCAATGGTAATTCCAGTCAAGCTGGTACTCGACCGTCCTCTCGAAGCAACAACAGAAAACCCGCCAACAGCACTGCTGTTGTGGAATCTGGTTCTGATTCTGGTAGCAAACAAGGTGCTGAGAATGGCAAGAAGCCAGAGCGCAACAAAGCTTTCGGAGGTCGTACTACTCACCGTAAAGGGGTCTCTAACTCTCAGCCCAATCGAAACACTAGCTCCAAATCGTCAGCATCACCTGTCCCCCAACCAACCGAAGGGAGTGACGCCCTTTATTCGCTTCAGAACCTTATTGCCGATTTAAAAACCGCTTCTCCAAACCAACATGTCTCAGTTCCACCAATTACTTATGGTCCTGCTCAGACAACGAATAATCCCATGTTTCTACCTATGCAGGCCCCTCCTGTAGGAATTGGAGCGGACAAGCACAGAAAAGCATTATCACTTGGAAATTCGGCTTCGTCCAGTAATATCCACTCGTTTTCTCCCCACCTTGGTACTACTCTCGAAGAGGATGCTTTTGAAGAGGGGGAGATCCATGAGAGGTTCCCTAGCCAGGCTGGCTTTCAAACGCGACCTCAACAACGATCCATGCCTCCTCGTTTCGTTGCCCTTCAGACTCAACAGGAAACAATGGACAACATTGGACCCAGTGGTCGGCCTCAGCTTGCTCCAGATTTCATGTTCGGCACAGGGACGCGTAAGCGCGCTCCGATTATGGGTCCACCCATCAACGAGGAGGATGTAGGCTTCCAGTTCCCACAGCAGCAGGGCCAGGTATATCCCAGTGACTTCTCTAGTCATGAGTTCTCTCAGAGAAAAATAGAAGGTGGTGATACTGACGGCATCATGGGACAGCAGGTTTGGTCTTCCTATCCTATTGCAATCGCTCTTGACTGATTTCTCTGTTCTCAGATCGCAATTCAGCGACAAATCGAAGCTCTTCAACAGCAGCAGCAAGCACTCTACCAGCAGCAAATAGCGTCAGGCACTGTTAACCCCCTCCAAACCGCTAACCTTGGTGGAATACATAGAAGGGCTCAGAGTACGATGGCTGGTGGCCCTGGCGGTAATTTTCAAAATCCTATGGCTCAGTTTGGTAATCTCGCTAGCCTGGGCATAGGTCTTGATGGTCAATCTCAGACCACTCCTCGAGGTCATGGTCGTAGGCACAGTGTCAACGTTGTTAACAAGAATGGTGGCAGTCAGTCTAACACCGGGCTGGGCACCTTCGCCTTTCCCTCCATTCAGGAGACTTTTGAGGACGGCTTTACGCCTCCTTCCGGTTTCAATGGTGGTCATTCGAGGCAAGTCTCCCGTGCCGATTCCACCTGGCGCATAAGTGGGTCAAACTTTCATAATCATAGTGCCCTAGATTAATCTTTAATCTGGATTCAGATGAAAGTCTTGGCGGAGTACAGAATCCGAGTACATTTGCAACCGATCTTGCTCAAGCCCAAGCCCAATTACAAAGTCTTCAACAATTTCGCGCTGCTGCGGGTAGCCATCACCACAAGATGGCCTCCTTCAGTTTACCGAACATGCTCCCGAATATGGCGGCGGCCAAATTTATGGGCTTGCCCAGCATGAACTTCCTGCAACAACAACAGCAGCAGTTCCAGAACCAGCTGCAGCAGCAGCCTCAACGCAAATCTTTATTCGCCCCGTACCTTCCACAAGCCTCTCTACCTCCTCTTCTTGCAGCCGGAAAACTTGTTGTTGGGATACTGCGTGTTAACAAGAGGAATAGATCTGATGCCTACGTTGCGACTGAAGTTCTTGACGCTGATATCTACATCTGTGGCTCCAAGGATCGCAATCGCGCATTGGAAGGTGATATAGTCGCTGTCGAGCTTCTTGATGTCGACGAAGTCTGGGGGACTAAAAAAGAGAAGGAAGAGAAGAAGAGGAAGAAGGAGGAGAACTCCGCCTACGACTCAAAAGTTACTCGCAAAGACGATAAGAAGAAGGATGACGTCGAAGTCGAAGGTCAAGGATTGATGCTCTTCGAAGACGAGGAGTAAGTTGCTAATATACTTTACTTGAGTTTTGTTTACTCTTTTGATAGGGTCACCGACGAAGTCAGGCCCCAGTTCGCCGGCCATGTTGTTGCGGTTGTTGAGCGCATGCCGGGCCAGCTTTTCTCCGGCACTTTGGGTCTCCTTCGTCCTTCTTCCGCTGCCACCAAGGAGAAGCAAGAAGCAGAAAGGCGAGAGAGGGAAGGAGACCGTGCCGAAGAACCTCGTCGCGGACCTATTGAGCGGCCCAAGATCGTCTGGTTTAAACCAACAGACAAACGTGTCCCTCTCATTGCCATCCCCACAGAACAAGCCCCACCGGACTTCGTCCAGAATTCTGAAGCCTACACCGATAAGCTTTTCGTTGCATGCATCAAGCGCCATGTACGTCCCCAATCCTTACTTCCAGTTACACTCTAATTTGTCAATAGCCTATCAGCTCCCTTCATCCATTTGGTACTCTCGTCGAGGAGCTCGGCCCCATTGGCGACATCGAGGTTGAGACAAGTGCGCTTCTTAAGGATTGCAATTTCCCTACAGAAGAGTTTTCGGATAACGTACTTAAGTGCGTTCCCCCAATCCCTTTCACGTAAGCCACATATGTGCCCTTGTCTTGCTTTATAGGAACTCATATTTTTGTTCTAGCATTCCTGACCCTGAGCTAGAAAATCGCCAGGATTGGCGCGATAAAAGAATGTTTACGATTGATCCCGATAATGCTAAAGATATGGATGATGCGCTGTCCGTTCATGTGAACGAAGATGGAACTTATGATATTGGTGTTCACATTGCCGATGTCTCCTACTTTGTCAAGCCAAACACTGCTCTTGATCGTGATGCTCGCAAGCGTGCGACCAGTGTTTACCTCGTCCAGCGAGCTGTTCCGATGATTCCTCCCGTGCTTTCTGAGCAGCTATGTAGTCTTCATCCTGGACAAGAGCGTCTCGCCTTCTCTGTGGTTTTCACCGTGAGCAAGAGTGCCAAAGTGATCAAGAAGTGGTTTGGGAAAACAATCATCAAGTAAATGCCATCTGTCCAATCTGCTAACCTTCTCATCCACTATTCCAGGTCTGCCTCAAAATTGTCCTATCAGGAAGTACAAAATGTCATTGAAGGCAAGCCTTTAGGAGATGTACCTATTATTCCCGAGCATGACGCACAAGGTCTCGCCTGCGATATCAAGGTGTTATCAGACTTGTCACAGCAACTCCGTCATGAGAGGCTCCGCAATGGTGCCCTGAGTCTTGATTCCCCCCAGTTGAAATTTGAACTGGATGAGAAGGGTTTACCGTTGGATTGCAGCGAATACGCAGTGCTGGATTCTCACCGTATGATCGAAGAGGTGGGTCCACATTGAAAATGTTTCCACAGATGATTCTGACACACAGCCGAAGTTCATGCTCTTAACCAACATATCAGTTGCTCAACACATCGCAGTTTACCTACCCGAACAAGCACTGCTACGTCGTCATGACAGTCCCCTTGACCGACGTCTCGTCAGTATTGGCCATTTGTTGAATCGTATATTGCTGATAATTTCTCAGAATAACTTTGTCAAGAGAGCAGAGCAACTTGGATATCCAATGGATGTTTCATCTGCTGGTGCACTCATGCAATCAATCAATGCAGTTACTGACCCTGGAGCTCGAAAGCTTCTCCAATTATTGTCATTCAAGACTACTCAGCGTGCTAAGTACTTCTGTAGTGGTATGCTCGATATCACGAAGTATGAACATTTTTCATTAAACCAACCGTTGTACACACACTTCACTTCACCTATCCGCCGCTATGCGGACATTCTTGTACACCGTCAGTTAGATGCTGTGCTCCAGGGAGGAGGCAAGTACTTCAGTTTACCGGTCTTTACTGTGGCTAACACTGTATTCCTGTCAGTTGACACCAAGTTCACTATGGACCGCGACTCTGTCGCCAAGGTGGCGCAACAATGCAACATGTAAGCAGCTTTCATCTGTACCATTCATATCTTTACTCAGCCTTTGCAAAGTAAACGTGACTCCGCCATTCTTGCACAGGAACAATCGGCTCATCTCTTCCTCTGCGTCCTGATTTCGGACCTCACCTACCGCTATGGACCTGTGATCCGTCAGGCACAGGTCATCAACGTTCTTGATTCTGCCTTCGACGTCTTGGTATCTGAGTTCGGCATCGAGAAGCGTGTTCATGTGGATCAAATGCCCATCGATGTAAGTGCCGATGACTTTCGAGACAAGCCGCTGAAGCCTATTCCCTTCAGAACCACGTTTTCGAGGAGCATACTCATACGCTACAGATTTACTGGTCCGATCGCGATGTCATAACGTGGTTGGCTGAAAATAGTGACGATGAACACTTAAAGAAAGTTAAGCACAATGCAGAACAACATGCACTTAAGATGGAAGTAGCTTCCCGTTCGGTTCAAGACGAGAATGCGTTATTTGATGACAACGATGATGATGAAATTGTTCTTGGCAGGGACATGGATGAAGTTGTCAAGGAGACTTCTAAGCAGCGGTTACTTTCTATGACAAAGGCAAAGCCCGAATTTGAAGGTCTGAGGGTGACCCCCGCGGGGCACAAGGTACAGGATATTCGTGAATTGATGACCGTTCCTGTGAGTGATCTGTTCACATGATAAGATAAACGTCAAGCTAAATTCGGTACAGGTCATTATCACTGCGGATTTGAGCAAGAGTCCTCCTGTAGTCAAAGTCTACAGTGTCAACCCATACGCTACTGTTTCCGCCTGAGAAGCGCCAGGTGAACAGTATCCATTCATTCCAGCACACCACAGTGATTTCTATCCCACATGCCAATATCATGTCCCAACCTTGCTTACCGGCGAGGTTTGTATTTTTACTGTTCAACCCGTATGACCGGCAAAGCTTTTGAAAGCGTTTGTCTTGATTTTTTTGGTCCTGAGAATCCTCCCTTTCTTATGATGATTGTGCCATTTAATGGTTACCTGACGAAGCAAATTTCATTACTATGTGTTCTCTGTGCTTCGACCCTTCGTGTTCCGCGTTTTTACTGTGTCCGGCGTGCTTTCGCTGCACTCATATGTATATTCATGTTTTTCTTTTACACCATTATGACAGATTGCACTTCAACAAATTTGAGGGTTGTGGGATGCAAAACGATATATTAATGAAAGGTATTGGATAATGCGATATAGATACGAGGTCCAGGATATACAATAGAGCAACAGATCAACAAGTACAGATGACGAGTTAGCCATGACAAACGTCCAAAGATCCAAAGATCGTGGTCTGAGCGAACCAGCACTCCTAGTGAAATTATAAATGAAACTAACAAATCTAAATCCAGCCAGGGAGAGACGTGGAAACAGAAGGCGAAGGCCTGTGAAGATGTGATGTCATGACACGACCCCGGATCTTCAGTCCGCCATCCCCAGTTACCACAGGGAGAGTAACATGTTGAGATGGCGGTAGCGGCGCGTGTAAAGGAAGAATTGACGTTGATTCTGCCTTTTTGTGATACAGGCTCGGAGGGCTAGTATATGTTTGACTAGGGGAGGAGTTAGCTGAAGAAGGTGGAGTATAGGGTGAGGATGTAAAGAGGCTAGGTAGCTGTTTCATACTGGGTATTGCCGAGACGGCAGTTGCAGTGGGAGGACGTGAAGGTGGACTTCTGACATGCCGAGGGGGAGATGACTGGGTTTGAGTACTTTTAGGAGACACTGGTTTAAGAATAGGCGCGGGAGCTATAGGTATCGTTAGGGTAGGGAGGGGCGCCGGGAAGCCAAGAGGAGAGATTAGACTTTTGTCATCTTGTTCGGTATTCTCAGAACGACTCGAAACAAGCTTCAGCGCAGATTTATCAGCACATACAGTCGAATCTCCTTCACTCTTCTCGATGAGGGTATGGAGACTGTGGACAGAGGCATGATAACTCTGGACTGAGCCAATACCTGTACTGGGGGAAGGAAATGAGCCTGGGCTCGTCATGACATTGACGCTGGCACTTGATCCTCTGGCATGACCCAACAAACGTTGACGGATTTCATCAGTACAGAGTTTGTGCAAGGAATCAAGACCGATGTAAGCAGCCTCGTCACGGAGTTCAAGTAACGCTTCAAGTTTTGCGTTGAAGAGAGGGCTAGAGGTTGAGCGAGCGTGGGAAGTGAGTTGAACGCCATGAGGAAGGATGGGAGGATATTCTGATGAGACTGATTGGGTGCGCAGGAACGCCAGGATATGCGCGTATCTGAAAATAGAACTAGTTGGGCATGGGTAAGAGTATGCTGAGCCTCACTCACGGTGAACTGGAACGATCAAGAAAGATGTGGAAGGGTGCAGAGCGTGAAGTAGAGCCAAGAGGATTTTGCGACACGGGACGATTTCCATCAAGGTCTGTGCTCTCGGAAGAATAGACAGATGAGCTCGTTGATATCCGTGGTTTGGCAAGGGAGTTAAGATAGTCAGCGAGAAAGGAGGGCTGAGAACAGAGGGTAGTGAGCGTGGATTTGTACGTTGTGGTGCAGGTTTCCAGAATGACTATAGCACTGGACCAGTGTGGAACTGATCCAGGAGGTGGTGAGACTAGGATGGGAGAGAAAGGCGGAACCGGTGCAGACAGAAGCGTAAGGATGGGATCTGGAGGGATGGGAGGATGCTCCACTGGAGTGGTGGGTGCCGAGGAGGATGCAGGGGCTGGGCGGCGAGGCTTGGGAGGCTGAACATCGCGGACGGGCTGTGGCTTGAAGTCGACGCGGACGTTGGTGTCTTTGAGGGCATCGTCTGGGGTGCGGACGACGACTGCACCGTGAAGGCGGCCTGTACGGTCAGAAAGCCTTGAGGACAGCCAGGGCATGTATGGCGGGAATAAGGTGCTGGAGAACAAACAAGTAGCAACAACGAGCAGCCTGAAGCATAAACATGCGACAACAAAGAAATGGACCCGGCTACGATCCGCTTCAGACTCGCTGTTCCCTGGACCGTCTTCGCTGCGGCTCCAGGCCTTGCAGCCCTTCATGCCTCCCGCGCACGGACCACACATCCACGTGCCTTTGATGACACAGACCCTCCTCCCTGTCCCCGCTGCGCATCGCTCCTCGTCCCCCACACCCGCTCATTAAGGAAAAAACGTAGACGCATTCTCCGCCGTTCATGTCCTGTTTGTGCAGTTGTCACCGACACCGTCCTGCCAACAGAACCAGACCCTCCTGCGCCATCACCAGACCCTCCCACACCATCACCACCACCTCTCTCTCCTACTCCGAAATCCCGTCCCAAGAAAAAATCCGGTCTCCACCATCTTTTGGCACGCAACCGTGAACACGAACAAAGGGAGCGCCAGAGACAGCAACAGTCTTCTCAGCTCGGTGGTCTCGCTGCGTTTTTGAGTAATCTCGACTAGAACGCACTTCATCCATGGCTGGTCCTCTTTCTCGTATGTATAGCCTTAGCGCCTTCCGTCATGGCTGCCGAGGAGAGCTTCGATCTCCTAGACATGAGACATGAGACATCAGTCAATACAGCACACTCATACCCTATCAGACGCTGAGCAAGATGGCTGTCTGCTTTTTGTCGGTGTAGAATTCTTGTTGTAAATAGCTGTGATCCAATGCGCGTGTATCTTTGGCTCGTGACTCATGAAACCCCGTGGGAAACAACTTCACATGACTTCATTTAATCTCTTTCCCTCCGCCGCACCCATGAATATCTTCAGGAATCGTAAGTACTTCTTGTCCTAAAGCTGAGCTATCAATTCTCAATCATTAATTAGTCATCGGAAAAGTCTGGCGTCTGTACTTGTTCAATCTGATTTCTCTTCACGACCTCTAATCGTCTCCTTTGCTCACATCGACAGAGGATCCTAATGCTGCAGAGGTGGTGAAAATTGAAACAGGCATGTTCTTCATATATATAATCATATATTTTGACTAGCTTCAACCAGGCCAGCTTTATCTTGTCAGGCCTGGCAACATACGGTCTTCACGAGAGTGCATGTACGTCAACGGAGAACACATCACATCTGTCATCTGACTTTTTCTCAGCTACAACGATGCAATGGTCACCATCCGTCGTGTTCCTTCACTAGAACACAATTTTCAGCTGGTCGTGACCAGAGTCTATGATGAAGGGGACCAAGAATTACTTGAAGATGAAGACGAGAGTGAGCCCTCAACACCTTGACCTAAATCTCTTTCCCTCAAACTCCCCACGATAGCTGACGAAGAAAGGTCTTTTCTAATCAGTGATGAACTTGAGTTTCGAACAAGCTCAATTGACAACGAACCTTCTTTCCTTTGGCGTGACCTGAATGGAGACATCGACGAATTCTTCGAGTTTGTCGCCACCGGAACAAACGAGCCTACTAAAGCCTTCTTTGAAACTTGCATGTATCGTGCCATGTTTGAAAGAAAGTACAAGCAGAGCGCGGAACAGACTAAGGATACCGATCTAGAACAGTTTATTTGGCAGTGCGTTCAGTCTCTTCAGCTTGTTCGATTTATTATTGAAATGCCCAGTCCTCCAAAACCCAAGGCAATGCCTACCCCAAGGTACAAGGTGGCTGCTAAACCTGCTTTTGCAGAGAACACACCCTCCAAACCAACCTCTTCACCCAATGTGGTAGTCAATGAACCTGTCATCGCTGTTGCTGGGGCAGAGCCTATACCAGATCAAGTCAAACGACAACCAACGCCACCCACAATGACTCCTATTGTAATGCCCAACAACGTCGAAACTCTCGTTTCAAAGGAAGCACTTCTTTATCTCTGGGATACTCCCACAGCACAGTTCGAATCTCAAGGCGTCTTCACAGCTATCATCCTTCGGCGTACTGATGTGCCATTCCACTACTGCCTCGCAGCACACAACGGGGGTCATCTACTTCTTGCACACGATTTTTCATCCGACATGAATCCTAAGTGGACACATAAAATGTCATCCATTACCTGGAATAATCAAAGCACAAATGGACAATGGAATGGCTGGTGTTTCAGGTTTGCATCTTCCGAAGACTATTCTGAGATGTGTGATATGTTTATTAAATGCATGTGGGAGACACTACATCAAATGCCTTGGGGAAAAATGAAGGAAGATGACCAGAGATATGTCATGAGCTCCAATGAGGACGTAGAAATGAAGGATGTTTCAGAAGAAGATGAGGAAGCGGAAGTGGTGGATGATCTGGAGGTTGGTAAAGGTAGGTTCACAATAAATTTTACATAAGCCCATCGCTCACTGGGCTGTCTGTAGAGTTTGACGAGGAAGACGATGAGGTACAAGAAGATGAAGAAGGCGGGCTGCCACCAGCTCTGAAAGGTGACTTTAATTCTCAACTCACTGTTGGGTACAAAGGAGACCGTTCATACGTCGTCCGCGGAAACAATATCGGCGTTTTCAGCCATTCATCTGACTCAGGTGTCAAGTACTATGCAACGATTAGCAATGTGACTACCCCGAAGGGCAAGAGCTTTAAACCACGAAATGTATGCCTTTTTCACAATCAAATTACGACTTTGACTCATACACTTTCCTCAGGTTATGTTACACGACCAAGACACAAAGATGGTTTTGATGAATCCGGGAGAGTCTAATTCTCTCTTCAGCCTAGATATCGAGCGCGCCAAGGTCGTAGAGGAATGGAAGGTCCATGAGGATATACCGGTTCTCAACATTGCCCCCGAAAACAAGTTTGCACAAACAACCAGAGAACAAACTTTAGTCGGGACATCTGGAAACGCCCTTTTCCGCATCGATCCTCGTATATCTGGAAACAAGCTCGTTGATAGCCAATATAAACAGTACGTCAGCAAGAATAAATTTTCCGGAGTCACTACGACAAGGGAAGGTAAACTGGCTGTGGCGAGTGAAAAGGGTGATATCCGACTATTTGATTCGATTGGAAAGAACGCCAAGACGGCGCTCCCACCACTCGGAGATCCTATCATTGGTATTGATGTCACTGCAGATGGAAGATACATCGTTGCAACGACCAAGACCTACTTGCTGCTCATCGATACCCTCATCGGTGAAGGACGATATGCTGGTCAGCTTGGGTTTGATCGTAGCTTCCCCGCAAATGCAAAACCGATGCCTCGGAGGTTACAATTACGTTCTGAGCATGTTGCTTATATGGGTCATAATATCTCATTTAGTCCTGCCCGGTGCGTAGGTTTCTTTGGCTGTTGACTCGTGTCTTGACACGGTTGTTGAATTGGGTTCGGCCCTCTGTGTGATGTGGCATTCTGCTTGATGTAGATTCAATCAAGGTGAAGGACAGGAGGAAAACGCCATTGTAACATCCACAGGACAGTATGTCGTCGCGTGGGACTTTTCAAAGGTCAAGAAAGGGTATCTCGACAGATATGAGATTAAGAAGTATGAGGATCATGTTGTGCAAGATAATTTCAAGTTTGGGGATGACAAGGAAATTGTGGGTTTAATCTTTTTTTTGGTCGTGCTTGTGACGGCTGACACCTTGATAGATTGTGGCTCTGGATAATAACGTGCTTGCGGTGAATAAGAACAAGCTTAGGAAGCCAACGAGGTATTCGCTAGCTGGTAACCAACTTTCTAGCCAGTCGAATATTGTAAATTCACCCTTCTAGGCGGTCATTTTGGATGGCATTCTAACTCATGCTTCTGCTGTTTTTTTTTGTATTTTCGTTACTAATTCTAAGAGTATGGTGTTTAATTACTGATCCGTGTACCTAAAGATCAGTGAGAATAGTAGGTAAACATCTCGGCTCCGCACCAAAACAATTCGCCAAATTATCATCTAATCAAGAAGACACTTCGGTGAGATGCAGACGGAAATCTAGCACTCAGAGATAGCTGGGGCTTCTTCGATCTGGGCGGTTCCGATGTAACTACGACTCGTTGATAATAGTACATTCTGATTTTTTCTTAAGCTCCTTGAGACTAGTGATTCTCGTTTGAGATCCATCTCTCGTATCAACGTAACGACCTATACCAAGATGCCAAGCCATCCGTGGAAGCATCAAACTTAGACCAAGGAGATTGGTCGTCCATAGCATAGGACTCCAACTCGCAAAGTCAAACTTTTGATCGCCTAGTGCCCAGAGCGTCACAGTCAGATGCAAGACATCACCGATGACAAGAGGGATGAATAGTGCTTGAGCTATTTTTTCTTGTACAGCGAGGTTGTAAGAGAGGTGTTTGCGGACTGCAGTGAGAGTGAAACAGTTCATGATGCCGACGAGAGCGCAGACGTGCGCGAGTTGGACGATGGTGACTATAGTTGCGGGTGGGAGTACGTTGGGTGTTTGAATGCCATTTGGCCATGGTGCTTGAGCGTTGTGGGTCTAGTTGATGGCGTTTTGACTGTGTTCAAACAAAGATAAAGGTGGTAGCTTACGGAAATGGGATCGCTTGAGAGAAATGTTGATCAGTTGAGAGAAAGAAAGATCAGACTAGGCGACCATGATACGTACATGCAAGTTCCTATAAATCCTATTACGGTCAAGAAAGGCTCATACGCAGCGAACCAGAAATAATAAAAGTCGGGGATGGCAGATGAAGGTGCCATTGATGCATACGGGTAGGTACTGCAGAGAGGGACGATTAGAGAACGAACGAGAGGGTAGAGAGCGTGGACTAGGGCCTGTTCGACGAAATCGGTTCAGGGGGGGAGAAGAGTACAACAAAGAGAATATTTATACATTCGCTTGATACCTCTCTTTTCTGTCAACGAACAATCATTGGTACTTGGTTCCTGGATGGGTGATCCGTTATCGTAAGCATATATACGTCTCCGGCGCCAATACATAAAACGGACGACTATAGACGTAACCCAGCCCTGAAGTGACTGTATTTGATCTACCTTTTCCCACGATCTAATCCCAACTTACATACTCGGTCTACTGGAAAACCAAGGCTAGTAGGTGGATGTGCTTGACCTTACGTTAGCCCAATGGCAAAGACCAAGATTGCTCTGCATAGTGTAGATGAAGGGTATAATGCCTGCAGGTGTGGTGGAGGCAAATATTTTTTTTCCTCCTCCATATACCAATGGGGGCTTCGCTTCTTTCTGACAATCTTGTCTCTGGTAGTTGAGATTGTAAATGAATTCATCCAAGAAAGAGAGGATTGGTTAGTGAGTATGTTAACTCGGTCCATGAGAGAGAGAATGTTCTAGAGCCAGAACTGGCTCAAGAGTTCTAGACACAGGTTTAACGTAGCGAAATGAAAAGAGAAAAGTCAACAGAGCCCTTGTATTCTGTAGTCCAACCTTAGAGACTATGCAGGTGATTAATCCATAGCAAATATAGATATAAGCCCCGAGGTCGCTCGCAGTACAAACAGTATCCTCCAACCGCAGTAAATATTTTATTTTACCTTTCGGACCCATTCCAGTAAAGTAAACCCTAAACCTGAAAGATCAATTGCCACGCTGACTGAACTGAGGGAGTGACAGTGGTCAACCGTATATACTTGCTAAGACGCGAGATCATCATCGATGATTCTGACCTACCGAGTTTCATGACAACCAGTACTCGCGTTGTCATGGAGTTGAAACTAAGAAACTAGACTCTCGAAGAACATGCATCATGTTTTGCACCAGATGTTTTTCCGTTCATCCTCGGAGAAACATCGCTGATCATTGATTTTTTTTAAAAAAAGGACTTGGTAAATGAAGAATCCATGCTTGGGAAGGTCATAAATGATGCTAAGGCATGAATTCATTTTTCTTTCCGAGGCCCCTATGCGACAGTCACTTTCAACAAATCTCACACCAGGATTGTGGCTTGGTGCGGGTATCGCCATCGTTAAGGTTGACAGCCCCCCAAATAAAATATATTTCAGGAGGCTAGACCGGTAGCATGCACGCGTACGTCTCATTAACTCTTGGCGGTCCATTAGTAGACTCTCCGGTAAGACAACAGTTTTGGACAACACATTGAGTCATCCATATTTCTGGAACAAAAAACGGATCCACTCTCAGGGTCTCACGCTTCTCCATGTCCGAAATATGTCCTAGTCACGCTACAGTCGATATTCGCGATGACGAGGAACACCACCGCCAGCGTAGTCAAGATGAAAACATAGAACTCTCGTCGATACACTCGACAGAAAGCCCACTAGCTGAAGCAGAAGGCATAAAATACAAAATATACCAACCATTCTCGATCCCTGTTGTCGCACTCCTGATCCCGTCATCTATCCTGGGCGTCCTTGCACGCCTCGGCCTTTTGGCTATGACGAGTTATGACGGGGAGTCAATATTTCCGCTGGTGTATGTCCAGGCGCTCGGGTGTTTGATCATGGGTTTTGGTCTGAGGTTGAAAGAACCTATCGGTCAGTTGTAAGTTAGCCCTTTGATCATGAAAGTACTTTTCTGAGACGTGGCTGGATATAGTTATGGACCGTTGTACACTGCTCTAACGACAGGTAAAGCTGACCGGAAGCGGTGACTCATGATCTCAAACAAGAGTTTTTAGGATTTTGTGGATCTCTGACCACATTCTCCAGCTGGCAATTGAATGTTTTCAACTCATGGATCAATGCCGGTAATTTCCATCGCAGTGGGTTTCACAGTGCAAGTCCTTTTTTTGAACAAGGCGCGGTGCTTGAATTCTCACCTGACAGATAGTTTATAGATGGGCTGGGAAAAACAGTTTTCACTTTCTCATTCTCGATTGCATCAGTATCTTTTGGATGGAACATTGCCAACCTAATTGCACCACATTTACCTGTGCTCAAGTACCCTAGTAAGCCAGTCCGATACGCTGTGACTGTGCTGTCTGTGTGCATGTATGCTGCGGTTTTTCCCACGTATTTCTGTATGTCGCCTCGAATTCGGCATAGTGCGACCGCTGCGCTTCTATTCGCGTTTCCAGGAACGTTGACCCGATATATTTTCTCGATATATCTGAATCCACGCATTGAGGCATTGCCTCTTGGAACTCTGTCTGCAAATTTGTTTGGAACTGGGCTGTTGGGGATGTTCCATGTTTTGCAAAGTCTGCAGGATCCTATATCATGGAGTGCTTGCTCGCTCTTGCAAGGGCTAGGAGATGGGTATTGTGGCTGTCTCACTACGATCAGTACGTTTGCAGCAGAAATGCGAGGGTCGAGGTGGACCAGAGCCGTGTGGTATGGAGCAATAAGTTGGGGATGTGGGCAGATAATTTTACTGCTGATCCTTGGATCGTCAATGTGGGCTGGAGGAGTATCAAAAACGATGACTTGTAATTATGTGTACTTGGAATAACCTGTATGACATAAAGGCAGATCGATCGGAGTTTTAAATGGAAATTGGTGTTGGCATTGGTTGCGACCGAGTGCGTGGTTAGTTCATTGCATTTACGGCAATCGGAACTACCTTAGATGCAACAGCACCCAATGGATGACGAGGAGCAGGTCAGCGCCCCCGGGGAGGGTGATGAGATCATGGAGGAACCCGAAGACCAGGAAGATGGTTACAGTTGAGTTTACCCTACAGTCCTTCTTTCCCTCATCTGCCCGCTGACGATGAGAATCTTTGCAGCTTCTTCAACCCCTACATCGACACTGACCTGGATCAGCTGGTTTTGCTCTCTACCTGGCCACGAATACTTCTGCGAAGTGACTGAAGAATTTATTGAGGATGACTTCAATCTCACAGGACTCAATAATATGGTGCCGTTCTGGAAGGAGGCGATGGAAATGGTATTAGATGTCGATCCAGGTGTGGACAGGATCAATTTTTCCTGGGTTTTACACGTGTAATGACCTCCCTATGGCTCTCTCAGATGAAGATGAATCCAAAATACCGGATGTCTCTATCGTAGAGTCATCTGCGGAAATGTTATATGGACTCGTACACCAACGTTTCATTTTGACCCGGGCAGGTCTACAAGCCATGGCAAGTCTTGGTCAGACTGAAGTTCAGTTGATTGGCTTATTGAAAGTAACAGCTGGATAAATACGATGGTGGTGTCTTTGGGATTTGTCCTCGCGTTTACTGTTCGGGGACCAGTATTGTCCCTTGTGGTCGTTCAGACATTCCGGGACTTGACACTGTCAAGTTGTTCTGTCCCAACTGTAACGACCTGTATGTGCCGCCCAGTAGCCGATTCCAAGGAGTAGATGGTATATTGGACTCTGATGTACAATGGATTACTTTGGCTAACTATGAGCGAGCAGGGGCATTCTTTGGAACTACATTTCCGCATCTATTTTTCCAGACCTATCGTGAACTAGCGCCCGCACCATTCTGGCGACCACCACAAGCGGGTGAAACGCCGTCGTCTCCACGGAGCTCACAAGGAAGTAATCAACGAAACTCACCATTCGTGAATCCGAATCCGAATGGGGGGCAGAAGCGTGCGGCAGGATACGTGTACGTACCGCGGATCTATGGATTCAAGGTAAGCGAGAGGGCGAAGAGTGGACCGAGAATGCAGTGGCTACGGTTGAGGCCTGAAGACCCGGAGGATTTAGATGCTGTTGACTGGCGAGGAAGGTGGATTGACGATGGAGATGATGGGTATGATGATGATCTGGAGGATGTGGATAGACCTATGGAGGACTTTGATCCAGTAGGTTTATAGTAGAGTAATTGTTCTCGATGGGCGCTGACGGTGGGCAGGATGCCATGGACGGAGAGGAGGAGGAGGAGGAAGAGGAAGAAGAAGAAGACGGTGGCAGTACGCAAGGGCAGCAGCGGCCCGTCTCGCCGATCCAGGAAAAGAGCGCGCAGGTGGCACGCTCGTGGGTTCCGAGATCTGAGATCTGGGTGGAAGTTTGATACTTTGCAAAATAAAACCATGTGACCGTGGGATGAACTGTATAGCACCAGATCGGCTGAATTGCGGAATCCTCCTCGACGCAACACCAGACAACCGTCAAGAATATGGTTCGCAGCAGTGAGTGTTGTTATCAGTTCTGGTTGTATCGGACACACATCCCACCATGTAGATCTTCGTTACGGACTCAATAAGGGTCATCCCACAACGGCCATCAGCCAGGCCCCTCGGCCAAGCCATCGCAAGGGTGCACAGTCGACCAAGACCAAGTTTGTTCGGGCTGTGGTCCGTGAGGTTGCTGGATACTCGCCCTACGAGCGTCGGGCATTGGAGTTGCTTAGGAATTCCCGAGTAAGAACCTGAGCGGCATTCTGGTTCCGAAAGCTGATCTTGTGCAGGACAAGAAGGCCCGGAAGTTGGTGAAAAAGAGGGTATGTGTTGTGATGATTATTCCACATTGATTGCTAATGGACCGTGTAGCTCGGAACATTGCTCCGTTCAAAACGTAAGCTGGAGGAGCTTACGGAGGTGATTCAGGAGAGCAGAAGAGCACACTAGCTAGATAGCGTGATATGGAATGACACAATAAACTCGTGGGAAAATAATGCTTAGTCATAAGACTGAGCTGTATGGCTCCATCACATTACTCCATATTCCCTCTCCTCCTTCTCCCATGCTTCTTGTTGTCGCCTCCCGCATCCTCCACTTCCTCAATGTCAACCACGACGACGACGACGATGTCCATCGCTCATGGTCTCCGCCTCCCTCTCCCCGCCCTGGCGCAGACGACCTCATCCTCCCCCTCTCTGCCTCCTCCCAAAAAACCACCTTCTCCGAAACAATTCCCCATTTTCCTCCTGTAAATGCCTCCATTGTCCTCGTCATCTGTCTACTTCCCATCTCCACCGCTCTCGTCTTCTATTGCATGTCCACCCTTCCCATCTCTCTCGCCTGGCCTCGTACCATCGACGATGTCGCCCAGCTAGGCCGAGAACTTACAGCTTACACACAATCCGGCTCCTGGCCCCTTCTTCATGTCATGGGTGTCATGGCTATTTCTGCTGTGTGGAAGCATGCCTGGTCCATTCCTGGGAGCGTCATATGGGTGAGTCTATCGTTTTTTTCTTCCTCCTTCTCCGATCATGCTCACATTTCCTAAAGAACGTCTTGGCCGGTGCTCTCTTCTCCCCTGCCCTCGCCACTCTCTTCCTCACCCTACTGACCACTCTCGGCTCTCTCTGTGCCACACTCCTCTCAACCCCGCTTTCTCCTTTCCTCACCCATCTGTTTCCTCGAGCCCTCGATTTGGCACGAGCGGCCCTCAGTGGAGACTCTGAACTCGATCAAAATTCTCCTTGTACCGATTCCTCAAAACCAAAAAAATCTGCTTGGGTTCGACTTTCCGTTTTGCGTCTCGTCGGCGTCGTCCCGTGGTCGGCCATCAACATAGCTTGTGGTGTCTGTAACGTTTCTCTCACAGATTGTCTGCTGGGCAGCTTCATTGGCTGTTTGCCTTGGACAGCTGTCACGTGCCAGGTAAGACCCGAGTCGACGACACCGAGTTTTCAATCAAACTGATGCATCTCCGCACTAGATTGGCGATATCCTTCAGACAGTCGCCTCCAGCCCCTCTCCCACCCCCGAATCCATCTCCTCCCTTCTCGTCAGCCCTCGTCTCATTCTAAAACTCGTCTTCCTCTCTTTCCTCTCTCTGGCTCCTATTCTTGCCCGAGACCGTCTTCGAATCATGATCCACCCATCCCCCGCACGTCAATCATCTGACGACAAATCTTCACTTCGACAAAAATGGACACGAGACTTACGTTCTAAGATCCGCTTGGCCTCTAGAACCCGATCACGCGATCGCACGCCTTCGACCGAGCTTAATGTTCTCATTCAGAAGAAACGCGCCCTTGATCTTTCACATTCCTGAACCCCTGTTTGCAATACTAACCACATTTAGGATATTCATTGCCCTCCCCTTCATGAATTATCATATTTATTTCCCTCCCATGCCATCTCATGACTTTTTCTTACCTTTTTTTTTCTTCGATTGTCCTACATGATCCATCCAACTATTTTCCCTAATGACCTCTCATGATTAATGGTTCAGCCCTGCTCTGTCTCCTGGATTTGCACATCAACAACTCCCATTGCATGGCTTCACGTCGTTTCATAATTCTGGGGGATTCGATCCCTGTAATTGTTCTTTCGCCATGTTAATCACCTGGTTACATGTAGTTCGTGACAACTTGCTTGTTTGGCTAGATTGTTACACTTTGGTATATTATAAATAGGAAGTACTACTAGATTTTCTGCCATTGCAATAAATGAGCTTGTATACCCACACTTCGACAGGATACAGCCGATGACTAGAGCAGAGTATTGCGAATAAGGAATCAAAGGAAAGGTACTGGCGAACCAATCCGCTGTATGTTACATCACTGACGGTTCGCTGATGACTAGTTAAATATGTTGATAGCGATAATGATTGGGCGGGTCTTTAAACTCCAAGCCTGTGTATAAGAGAGAATCATGAGTCAATATGCAGCAAAGAAAGCGCAGGCCAACTCACCTTCGTTTGCTGTGTTCATAAACCACATATGATATTGACACAGCAGGAACAACCTAAGGAGCGTCACGATCAATAACCATAGTGACTCAAGTCACACGTAACTCACCTTTGCCAATGTAGGGAATAGGCCACGATAAAATCCTCTCCAACCATCCCTCTCCCATGTTTGTATTGTCACATCCCATACTCCTGTATACCTCTGCGGATGCCCTGGCGACCCTGATGCCTGTAGTCGTGTACGTACAAGATTAAGAGGATATACACTCGTCGCTCCCACACTCCCCGATATACTTCCAAAAGCGAGCAAGGCCAGAACACCTGGTTCATCCTTACCAGTTGATCTGAGGTAAGCCAGTTTCAGTGCTTCAAAGGTACTCATGTCGATCGCTGAGTAGCTAAAAGAAAATTAACGTGGAGGATTGACAAGAATTTGAAAGCACGCAACGTACGGGAATACACCAGTCAGACCAACCTAGAGAAGTTATAAGAGGCGTGCATATGACACAAATGAAAGGCTTACTGTCAGGCCACGGTAGTAGGCACGCACACCACCCATGGAGTAGAGTTGACGCATTGCTTGGGCAAAGCTCCGTTTGATACCGGTGTTGCTCATCATTTGAGTCTGTCATTGTATGTAATTAGCCTTGATTATTCCAGAAATAAATGGACTCACTTTAAGCGTCTCCAGTGGATATATACCTTTCATATAGGAGAACGGTTACACCGGCCATTATGAGAGAAATTTAATAACCCACTTAGTTGACTCGTAATTCCTCCGAACCCACCAGAGAGAAACCGGCTCACACTGCTAATTTCCCGTGGATCATCAACGTTGTCCACATATTTAGCAAAAGCACGTTTCTGAAATAAGAAACGTAAGGAAGAGACCAGGATGCAAGATGCATTGCACTTGCCGCTGATTCATAAGAAAAGAACTTTATAGCCGACTCAGGAAATATCTTCATTACTGAAAGTCCATTGCCAGTCCAAAAGGCCAAGACACCTCCTTCCGAATATATACGTGCTACTGCATTTCCAATGGCCTTGGCACCACCTGCATTGCCAATGGCTGATACACCATCCAAATTAGATGATCGCGTAATCAAAAATACTTTGAGTCGATCGAACGGAGCCGTGCATGTGCGTGAGACTGATCAAGGAGTCATGAATTCCTGATATGGGTCACAAATTGGAACACACACCAGCACCTGCAATGCCTCCAGCAAGAAGAAATCGAAGAGAAGCATGGCGTTCGAGAAGACTTTGGTGTCCTTCTTCTTCTGCACATGCTGCTGAGCCCTGATCGCTGCTAGATTGTGGCTGAGCGGAGGAAGACATTGGAGAAGTAGAAGTAGATAGGTTGATAGCATTGATGTTGTTATATTGGTGCAATACGGAGTCTAGAGGTTTGTTCTCAGCACTGAGGCTAACGTCACCTGATAAGAACAGCTCTGAGCAAGTTGCACATTATAAGTGCTTACTGACCTTCCATGGTGACCCGAGCAGGTCCACAGCCGTTATAGCCCATATATCGTGATACTTCATAGTACCTATAGATTTCATCTGGAGAGGCTCTTCGTGGTAGAAGAAGCAGGAAATTTCGGAACTCGGTGAATGTGATGAGGCGCGGGTCGAGTGATGTGGCCATGAAAGACATGAATTCAGACAAAGTCTCGGGAGACACTTTGATTCCTGAGCAGACGACAGCGATAAATGATTGGTGCAGAACCTGATTTTTGACTAACAAGCTGGCAGTAAGGGGGGCACATACCAGATCTGTAGAGGGCAGAGCAGAGCTCGTCTGCATCTAAAATCCCGTTTCGATCCAAATCCAGCTCCTGGAAAACAAACCAAAGTTCTGCACATAGTAGTTATGAGCGATAACGGTGGTGGATGGATGGACTTGCCTACTTCTTTCGCTTCAGCATATTCCTTAAACTCGTCCCATTTTACTCTTTGTACTCTTCCTCTATCTTTGGAGCCCCTGCAGCGAACCAGCAGCTCATCGTCATACATGGCACGTATGGACTCTGCCTTCTCGTAAGTCAGCCCCTTGGGTTCCAGTGGTCTCGGCACACTGGCACTGGATGTGCATGCCCTTGGCTGAGGTAAAGGTGGCAAACGAATCCAAAGGGCTTGAAGGCGCCTTTTCCTATTTTCTCGTCCTTCAGACTTTCGAAACTCTTCCAGGGAATGAGTTTGCTTGGGAAGGTCGTAAGTAGGTTTCCCAGTAACGTCCGATGACAATCTGGAGGAAGAAAAAGACTCCTGGGGTCGGTGAATATCGGGTGAGTCTGTCGACATGGTGGATGAGATAGAGGTTTATGACGGGGAAGGAGAGACCCGCTCTCAGACGTGCATCCTCTTTGTTGTAGAATAACAGATGTCGACACTCTCAGTAACTCTCCTCTGCAATTCTAACATGTTTACTTTTGCTTGTCCAACCACTACATAATACTTACTACAGTCATATACATACAGATATATTTCAAACTTACAAACAACATCCTCGCAGGGCATGTTTCGAGTGCATTTTGAGCGACCACACCCACATCCCCATTCTGCCCCAGAACGATGAATGGACAAACTCAAACTCGTCAGGCTCAGGTTCTTGCACTCCTCCATCCCTAATCTCTTTCTGTGACATTGTAGGCAACACAGGGAAACCCTGGTGGTCTTCGGTCGTCGTAACCAGAGTCGCCCCACCTGACCATGCCTCGGAAGCCCCGAGGGAAAACTGCGTTCTTTCTGTCATGCATGATCTCATGGATTCTGCACGAAGGGCTCTTGATGCTCGCGGCCCATGCAACTGTTGCCTCTCGTAGTATGTGTCTGACGAATGGGTCCTGTCATACTGACTATGTATCGACGTTGATACCCTCTTACGACCGCGATCATGGAGTATTGTGGTTGTGTAACCTTTGCTGTACCTTCGATTCTCGGTCTGCCTTGGTGGAGTCGGAGGACGATACGGCTGGGAAATTTGATATGTCAACCATAGCTGTCCCTGGAATCAAACTGACTGAATACCTGAGAGCGTGCATAGGCTTGGCGACTCTGTTGACTGGATGACCGACGCGTGGACCTCGTATTTGAAACGCAGGAAATATTGGTATTCTCGGAATCTGAACAATAGTTAAGGCTACTCAGAGCACCAGATGAGGTGGTGCGAGCCTTGTCAGGCATAGGTTGGGTTTACATCAACAGTGATAACCACAGCTTCGAATTACCTTTGAAGCTTGTCGTGCTAATGGAAGAGATTCAACGTTGGTACTTCGAGAACAAGTCAAGGGTCTTGCTGTGGCTTGCTTGCTCGCCGGCACAGCTGGCAGTGGTTTTTCTTCGCTAGATTCTGGACGATTCGGCTTAACCGACGGAATTAGAACGACGTGAGCAACGATTCACATGTGGTGGCCATGGGAATACCTGTTTTACTCTGTTGGATGCAAGAAAAGACGGACATCTGGGATTCGGGGCGGGAGAGGTTGGGGGAGAAGGAACATAGACTGGCGCAGGTTTGCGGTAGCTCATGTTGCGATGCATATCGTCGGCACCTTGGAGTCAGGCAGAGGTGAATCAATGTCAAGAATGCTCTCCAACGATAGACTGGAAGCTTGAAGAGTCAGTGACACATTAACTCTTGCAAGAAGTGTTTTTATTGTTGTAATAAAGCTTGACCCTCGGGCACGTTGCAGCCACGCCCTGTCACGGCTCAAGTTATTCAACAATGGACTATCCCGAAATTGAGGGACACACCGCTGGAGGCTGTGGGCAGTACGATTACAGAGTGCTCATCCAAAGGGTCTGAAGGCGTCCAGATGGAGCCACAGTGCCAAGCATCCTGCCGAGACGAGGAGCACGGAGCGCTGACAATATAATACATGATGTACAATCGATAGTAACTCAGTGGATACAGCTGAGGAAGATCGCTCACAGGAACACGGGGACAACCCGAGGCAAGTACTCAACCCCTATCAACCTACACAGCCATGACTTCCCGGTAAACTTCTCGCGTTTTCGATGCCTTGAAAGTCTCTTGATCGCAGTGTCGGGCAGAGTCGTGCCACGCCGTCTCTCAATGAACTCCTTGGCCTTTTTCAATCCATTGGCCGACTTAGCAGTGAAGGTCATCCTCTATTCTTCCCGAATTGGGTACTATCGCCGCCAATCAAAAGTAGTTTCCAAAAAGGAAAAGAAAGCAAACATTCAGGCAATGAACTGCCGAGTCTTCGCCCACGCCACACTAACCTTTCTTCTTTTCCGAGCCACTTGAGGGTGAAAATGCCCAATCCTGTTCTTAGTCGAGGGGGTGTCCGTAATACCCCGCAGTCTCTTCGTGGCCATGGCCATGATACTCCCCTTCAACATGCTGCCACTCATAGAAGTCATATCACTACAGTAGGCGTGAGGCGCCCTGGCTTCGGTAAGGCTGGAAAACCCATGCAAGTTACTGCCAATCTCTTCAAAACGACCATTCCTGACTGCGTTATTTATCAATACGATGGTTCGTCTTCTTGTATATATACGTTTTCCCATTGGATCTTAGTGTGATCTTGTAGTTGGTACGACTTTCTTCCTTCAGAAGGCTGCACTCGGACTCACATAGCTTTAGTCATCTCGGCAGATCAAAAGAGAGTTCCGGCACGGTTGAATATGCCACTCATCCAAGAGTTACAGAGCCACACCGCTCCTGAAGTGTTTTCACCACGCGCTGCATATGATGGATATAAAAACTTGTACTCCGTGATAAAATTACCTTTGCGCAAAGACGATACAGAGGAGGTGCATAGTTGACTTCTCGCTAACTTTTTTTTCTCATGAATTGTATCAGTTTCAGGTCACCTACCCGCGAGCCACGCCTGGAAATAAGCAACCGAAGCCCATCAACATCAGACTTACCAAAGTAGGCGAGATCAATCCAGAGTCTGTTCTATTATCTTTTTCACTCCTCTCAATGACTGATTTATCATTGCAGAGCTCTTCGCCGCTTCATTGAAGGTAGACAATCATACGATAGTGCTGCTACAACAGCCATCTCTGTGAGTGACTGAATATCTTCCTGTACAAACAATTTTGACAGCCAGTCGAGGCTATGAATGTGGCCGCTCGCATGGAGCCCTCTATGAGATATTCATACAATGTCCGTTCATTCTTCATCGAAGATGATCAGGACGCGCGGACCGGTGACTTGAGGAATGGCCTCCGACTGTGGCATGGATACTTCCAGTCCGTCCGTCCCGCTGGTAATTCCATAATGATTAATTTCGACATAACAACTGGAGTCGTTTTCGAAGGCGGGCCTCTCATTGATCTTTGTTTGAAACACTTACATGCCAATGATATCAAGGCACTTGTCCCTCGACCGGATGGGATGTTTCATGATCGCGAACGTCACGGTTTACAACATTTCATGCATGGGCTTCGTGTTCATACCGTTGGGCAGTATATCCCTCGTGTAGTTCGGAAGTTCACCGATTCGGGAGCAAAAAAAACCATCCACAAATGCACCGGAAAGACCATTGCTCAATATTACCACGAAATCACCGGTCAACCCCTCCGATATCCCCACGTGATATGCGTAGAGGTACGTCAATATCACTTGAGAAAATTATAATGTTGACAATATTCACGCAGGTAGGACATGGAGCATTGGTTCCTCTCGAGTTGTGCGCTGTCATCAAGGGTCAGTTCGCACGACGGCAGGTTCCTCCACAAAGTGCTCGGGACATGGTCAGATTTGCCTCAAAGAAGCCCGATCAGCGTCTTGAAAAGATCAGGGATGCGCCGCATGTAAGTGCTGACGGTTTTCCGCATCCCAAGAACTGACATGCTCTCGCTCAGAAACTTCACTGGACTACATCCACCTACATTAAGAATTTCGGACTCAGCGTCAACCCGGAGGGTCCCGTTACCCTCCAAGCAAGGGTTCTGGACCCTCCTTCTCTTACAATAAAGGAGGCAGATAGGAGAGGGGCTATCATGTCGGGATCATTTGTAAGCATGAACATAATTCTCTGGGATTCTTCATCTTATATCGAGACTTCAGGTTCCTATGAAAGGGATTTGGAACATGTTGGTATCATCTCCTGACCTGACTGATGGGCTGATGGGCATCTCACCAGAGACAAGAAGAGATTCTTTGCTCCCGTGCCAAAAATCGCTCCAGTGGCCATATTCACACTTGAATCTACAGAGAAGTTCAATATCAATGACGCTAACGCCTGCTTCATCGTTTTGTGTTCCGTTCTGAACGATCTTGGTATGATCACCAGATTTCAGTTATACTTCCTCTCTTATCTATGTGGAAGGGATATCTATGCCAGCAGAGATGCCATTGAAAAGGCCTGGAAATCCTCAGGGAGACTTGATTAGAGACTTGACTAATTTTGTTGAAACCGTCAGGCAGAAGCGAGGCGCTTCTCCTCAGCTTATCATTGTGATTCTACCTGAGTTGGGTAATGAGCTATACGCATCTGTCAAATAGCAAGTTCCTTTCTTTTTGTATGCTTAACGATACATATCTCATGAAATTTTCTTCCTTCAAGTTTTGGTGATGTGCATGTATGTTGCTCTTCTCCTGTTTGCTTCCCGCTCTTTGAGATGCACATTAGGCAGGAATCGTGACCCAATGTATGAAAGCTTCAAAGTGCAAGGTCGAGAACCCAGCTTCTTACAGCCTCCGACGACCGTGCAAACCACCAGGTAATATCATCCGTTATTATTCCAACGTGGCGCTCAAGTAATGTTGTTCAACCCTTCCTCCAACTTTACTCTGACACCCATGCACAGGATCAATGCCAAGCTCGGGGGGGTTAATATGACTCTTAGCCCTGGAGGGGCGAATGCTATCATTGATCCGTCCAATCCTGTGATCGTCATGGGTAAGTCAGACCCGGTTCGCAGTGATCACTAGCGTTAATAACCGTTTCAGGTGCTGACGTCGTCCATCCTGCTCCTGGAGTTATAGGACCACCATCGTACACGGCCCTGGTCGGGAATACCGATCTTAATATAACTAAATTTGTTGCCGGTGCGTATCAACGATGAGCACAATGAAAAGTTGCTCTCGCTAACAATGTTCGATAAAGAAACCCGAGTCCAAGATTCTGGAACTGAAATCATCCAAGAACTAAGGCCGATGGCAGTTGTTAGTCTTCGGTTCTTCATGGGAATTCATTCTCAAAAAAGTCGTTATTCCAGAATATCCTGAAGAAGTGGAAAATGAACTGTCAAGGCGGCGATAGGTCGAGTAAAGTTCGTTTGCTGCTCTACAGAGGTAAGTTTATCACCAGAAAAAAATACGCAACCCATGAACGGCAGTGGCAGATGGTGTCTCCGAGGGTCAATTTCCCAAGGTGTTGGAGAAAGGTGAGTATCATGCTGAATGGGAGAGTGGTGGTCTTTCCTGAATGAGAGTCTAGAGCTGTCTGCATTGAAAGGTGTGATCGGTATCTCGGTGTCCACCGGTGTATTTCTTATGTATCTCTTACTGTATCCATCCAGAAGCACTCCAGGAAGCCAAGATTATCGCAAAGATCACATTCATTGTCGTTGGGAAGCGCCATCACGTACGGTCAGTAGAAACTGCAGTCTTTGCATAGCCCCTTACCAGGAGGGTTTCCAGATTTTTCCCGGGGCAGAATGAACAAGACATTATTAATGGAAATTGCCCACCTGGAACGGTAGTAGACCAGGGTGTCGGTCATCCCCTCGAGTTCGATTTCTATCTCTACGGTCATGCTGGAATTTTGGGAACAAGCCGACCAGCTCATTATTCAGTAAGTCGGACTCGTCGTTCTCATGCTTCAGTTGGTCATTCGCACAGGTCCTCTATGACGTAGGTCTCCCCCCTTACATCACTCGAGAGATGTTTTGAAAAATAGAAACGAACCATCAGGATAACGGATTCACGTAAGCTGGGTCCGAGGACAAGACTTAGTTTGACTGATACTCTATATCTAGCCCCGATGCCTTGCAAAAATTTACGTACCATCTTTGTTATATCTATACCAGAGCAACGCGAGCCGTGTCAATCCCGGCTCCGATTTATTGTGGGTAATTGTAAAAGCTATGTAAATAAACTGTCCTAACTCCGTTTAATAGATGCCAGTATTGTCTGCTCTCGTGCAAAGAACCACTATAATCCCAATGAAAAGGTTCCGGAGGCAGATCCCAATCTGGCTGACAAGGCGGACGGGGATCTTGAGTATCATAAAGCTGCATTTAAACGTTTGCATCACGAAATGGAAGACTCGATGTATTTCTTGGTAGGCGCCCTACGTTATAAAAGTCGCAGTGAATGACCTGCGTTTATAGTGATGCGTTTAAACATGCTAACAAGCAGTAGTACAAATCATCCGGATTTACACACTAATTGCCGTAATCATGAGGTAGAGAGCTAATTATACATATTCAATCGAGAAAACCACTATTTACGAGTATCTCTGGTGAGCTGCCACATTCCAACGTTCAGGTATGTGGCATAGCTGAGCCAGGCACAGTATGGCAGCAGCAAATAGGTTGTTTTTGCGTTGGTGGGCCTATGAAATAATTTCTTTGATGGAGGGTCAGATCATAATTTTACTTGGAAGACGGGATATCATGACGAACCGTCATATAGAAGGTTGTACCCGTCAATAAGATGCTATCCAAGAGAGCAAGAGTAATCTACACAAATCATGAACCGAGACAATGTTCTTGCATAGAAAATGCCTACCCTTTTGCCTTCAAAGAAAAGGGGAGACCACAAGTAGTTCAGGCCGAGCTGACCGTAATAAAGAGCTAAACCGAGCGAGAGGTCGTTTCTAATTACAACCTCAGTGGAAATAGAAGTGAGCCTAATGAGCCACCAACCTATCCAATATATATTCCGCAGAGTCCAGCGATTTGACGGCAATGTGGGATGCACACCCCATCGCTTCGCATACTTCCTGGAATCGTCAACGCAACTTATTGAGTCGAAGCGACGAACCTAAATATAGCGAACTCCACACGAATGGGAATACCTCACGAGGAGGCCTTAAGGGAGGGGAAGGGAGGCTCTGACGAAAAATAGTACATAAACGAGAACCACCACAAGGACAGCGGACAGACGTGATACCACTTGCTGTTAGCTTCTTTAGAAGCCGGCGAGCCGCTAAGAAAACCAAGAGCTAAAGGCAAGCCCAAGGCAGTGACTGGGTTACGGGGAATTGCAAGAAGAATATTCGGAACGTGAACAATAGACATGGTGCAAGAAAAAATGGATGATCCTGATTTTTGCGGCAAATAGGCTTCACAGGGGATGAATGACGATAACGATGACGATGACGATGATGTCACATTTCATTGTGTCATCAGCGACGCACGCACCAGAGCATTCAACCTAGCACTCATAATCAGACATAGTTCATTGCGGTAATAGTTGAGCTTTCCTCAGGGAACTTTAATATTGAATATCATAGCCAATTTTCTCATCATAAGAT
>Ga0153938_1000060_pt1 | contig 35314 bp, 48 predicted proteins | sample TSNY022MetaG_FD_104740 | JGI IMG/M metagenome (GOLD analysis project Ga0153938, IMG submission 104740) | Attine ant fungus gardens microbial communities from New Jersey, USA - TSNJ022 MetaG | ecosystem: Host-associated > Fungi > Mycelium > Unclassified | place: USA:New Jersey: Brendan T. Byrne... | reverse complement strand
CTATTCACGACGCTTGATCATATGGCCTTCAGTAGCTCATGGTAGACATCAAAATTTTCAGCAAATAAATTTTAACCCAATATATTTCTCCAGAAAGATCTTGATCTGTCCATAAAAGGCTAGAGGAGCAGAGACCCCGAAACTCGAAATTCAAGTCCGGCATCTCGGAGCAGTCTAGTAGAAATCTTCCAGGTTCGCCCAAATTCCATGCATTTAATTCCATAACGCCAACTATACAGTACCAACCCCCTCAAATTCATCTTATGGCTGACTGCTTGGCATTTGTTAGCGTATTGGGGGCTGGCGGCTTCGATCGCATGCATAGAAAACGGTTAAGAAGTCATTTTTCTCTCTGAGTTGTAATTGACATAGATAGGGCCTCTCATGACTCAAAATAATCCTCAGGATGGAGGCAGTCGGCTGGGAAGGCCACGGCCATGGTCGCGTTATTCAAGTCAAATTCATTGGTGTGGAATTAAACGTGTGGAATTTTGCGTTGAATTTGGCCTGATAGCCAAACTTATCCCATGATTGACTAAGCGGCACAAGGTCTGTGCGCCTAGTGGGAGCCAATCTTCCAGTATGACGAATCAAGTGGTATCTCAGCTATTCATTTGTAGCTGCCACGGACTGCGATTGATTCCCGCGTCATAGACTGTTGATATTAAAAGAAAAGAGGATGGATTCTGAGGCAATAACTCCTGATTGTTTCATCGGTGTGACTCCTGTGTTACAAGTGTGCCAATACTCTTGCTCGTTTGTGTAGAGACAAGCTTTGGCGTCGGTCACATGATATACTAACCCTGCTCATTGATGCAAAAACTCTAGATTTCTGCATACAATGTATCCGTGTTCTTCAGAGTTTGTTAGCTACTCTGTTGAAAAAAGGAAATGGAATCATCAGGAAGAATTGTTTTACCTCCAGGTAAATGGTCGTTTTTTATTTGATGTACTCAAAACGTTCAAAATCTTCTCGTTAATTTTGTGACTATGTCGACAGACTTTGCCATTGACTGCGGAAAGACAGTTCCAAGGAAGGTTTGCATATTTCCTTCGCCTATCAGTTCCAGAATAAGGTATGTTCAAATAAACTACCCATAAGCTCCTGTGCTGCCGTTAGGCGAATGAGAATTTTGGTGTGTTCCGCACTCCATGAGGCGGAACGTGGGTAAAAATTCCACCCACAGATGTTTGTGGGCGCCTTGCTCTCTGTACGTCTATCATTCAAAGTCAATCCTTGTAAGGGAGTGAGTGAATGTAGATAAGATAATCTTTCTGATCAAAGAATTCTTTCCACAATCTCTTTTGTATCCACAATGGCAGTCTCATCAATTGAAAGTACATTACTAGAGAGCTCCCTCTCCAACTTAACCCTTCTATCCCGAGGCAAAGTCCGAGATGTTTACTCAACTTCAGATCCGTCAACCTTATTGTTTATCGCAACCGACAGGATTTCTGCTTACGATATCGTTCTAAACAACGTGCGCCTCCGGACTCTACTTCTCCCACGTCTTGTTCACCACTCGCAATTTCGTGCTGATACATCTAGGGGATTCCTTCGAAAGGCCAAATCCTCACTACGCTATCCCTATTTTGGTTTGAAAAGCTTGCTCATATCATTCCCAACCATTTGATGACATCAACCATATCTGAAATGCCCCCTGAAGTGCAAAAATATGCTAGTCAGCTGCAAGGTCGTTCTATGCTTGTGAAGAGGGCAGAGGTCATTCAGATAGAGGCTATTGTTCGAGGATATATCACAGGTATGCGCTGATTGCCTACTGATTGTCCTTGAGTGTTTACCTCGTTGAACTGTATAACTAGGTTCTGCATGGTCAGAGTACAAGAGAACTCAGACGGTCCATGGCATACCTATGCCAGCAGGCCTCATTGAATCACAGAAACTCCCGGAGCCAATTTTCACCCCATCCACAAAAGCTCCACAGGGTGCTCACGACGAAAATATCTCTCCTCAACAAGGTTTGGCTCCTTTTTCGCTCTCCACTTCGTTTCTTCCACTGAGTCCAAGTATTCTTGTCCTCTTAGCTGCGGAGCTTCTAGGCCAAGACCTTTACGACAGGATCTCATCCATTGCTATCCGACTCTACCGAACTGCTGCACAGTACGCTGAGTCGAAAGGTGTTATTCTTGCCGACACAAAGTTTGAGTTTGGGCTCCTTCCACCATCCCCAACTTTGCCCGAAAAGCGTGAATTGATACTGGTAGATGAGGTCTTGACGCCGGATTCCTCTCGCTATTGGCCTCTTGATGGGTATGCGCCAGGTAAACCTCAGCCTAGTTTCGATAAACAGTATGTTCGAGACTGGCTCGTGGCTTCTGGATTTCGGAAAGGTTTGGAAAATGGGCCTGAGGATAATGAAGGTCAAGGTTGGACAATTGATGAAGCTGTTGTTCGGGGTACAAGAGCAAGATACCAAGAGGTAGTGGACTTGTTGACACAGTGATGAAGTCGTATACCTAAATTAAGACTATTAATGAAGACAACGAAATGAAATGCTAGCGAGCAAAGGCTGGGAGTGACTTCGAGCCAAAAATGAGTTTTCATATCACTGTGTTGCTGGTCATGACTATAGAATTGACATGACATTTTGCTAGCCTGATTTCTGACAGACAGCATCCCCAATCTTGGATATATGAACATCAAGCGCTACACTAAAAATAAGCTGTGCTTCATAATATAGTTCAGATGTTTCATCTTACGATGGTATAAATAGAAGTGGTGACTCGCTGTGCGCTTTCAACGAGTTTTCGCTCCCTTTTACACTGAACATACGCAAGGGCTTCACACCGGAGGTGGAGTCTGCGGAGTCACGGGACCAATAGAAATGTCAGTCTTAAACCCCACTCACTAGTGTTGTTGCCTACCAACGATATCTGTCGACGCCGAGACTGACGGCAAATTCAGCTGTGCAGGCATGACTTGCGCGCCATTGGCACAGTGGGAATAAGAGGCACAAGTAGGCACCTCCGCTGTCTTGTGTGAAACATTCTAACCCTGTCTGATCTAACTAGGGTCGGCTCTCATCAAATTCCAATCCTGTAACTGAACATATTTTAGGTGAAGAATGAACTTAACTTATAAGGTAAGCACCAGTCCCTACTTATACCCTGTACAACCCTCATTCATTCCTAGTCCCGAACACCAATTTCTCGTCTTTCGTCTTCAACATCCTCTAATTCGTTATGAATTTCAAGTCTTTGTCGTTCCTTGCCTTCCTTTCTTTCGTCGCCGCTCAGAGTGATCCGGCTACTTCTAGCACTGCCACTAGTTCCGCTGTTATTACAGCTTCATCCACGTCCTCATCTGCTGCGACCCTCAGCAGGAGCCCTTCTAGCTCCAGCGCTCCCCCTGCTAGTACATCCTCTACTGGCATTCCTCCGTGCGTCAGTGCATGCATCAGCCAAGCTGGCCAAGCAGCTGGCTGCGACCCGTAAATTTCTTCTTGCTTCCTTGCTCCTGCGTCATCTGAACGCGTTCTTGCCCAGCTCATCCACCGACTGCACATGCAGTGCTGCATTCATGACAGCTGCTCAGAACTGCATCCAGTCCTGCTCACCTGAGGACCAGCAAGCTGCTCTTGGAATGTCTCAGCAAGCTTGTAGGTTGCCAAATTTATCACCTACATTAATTTTTGACCTTGTTTGTTAGGTGCTACTAGCGCAAGCGGTTCATCTACTGTAATTTCAAGCACTTCAGCTTCTGCCACCGCCAACGACTCTCCCAGCAGTAGTTCCGACAGCAGTTCCGACAGCAATCCTGGCAACAGTCCAGATGACAGTGTCGCCATCGCCCCGACTAACGCTGCTGCTACTAGCACTGTCCTGCCCACCAGCACCATTACTCGGCTTTCCTCTATATCTGCCACATTGTTTAGGAATGGAACAGCGACTGGCGTTGCAACACCCACTGCTTCAACTGCTGCTGCTCTCACCAATTTTGCTATCCAAAGTTTATGGGTTTTGGCCGCTGGCGTTCTTGGTGTCGTCACGCTCTAATCCAATTCCTGCAATTGAAAGTAGTGGACTTTGTTCAAAACAACTCACTAACGAGTTATGTTCGATCGCCGAACTCCATTCATTAGACAGTTTTGGACATGTAGACACAATCTTTTTCTTCCGGATGTTTCTATGTCATAATCACATTCCAATAATGTATGACAATTTACTGGGTTTTTTTGAATCATTTGCAGTGATTGAATGTATTTCACAGCGTGAATTCACCGAATTGATGGGGAATTGGCTGCGCAAGAGGTCGATAGACAGCTACCAGGTCTGACTGAACGGATCTGGCCTGCATTATGCCTCAAAAAAGATGGTACGATTTGGATTTTGTTCAGATTTCATTTATTGGTCGTTAATCCCGACGACAAAGCGACTATAGGCCTGATCTCAACACGGTCTCCATAACACTTTTATAAGAAGCATTTTTGCAGGTCATCGGCCGTAGAGCCGTAGAGATGCGCCGGAAAGTTACACCAAATGCCCCCGCTGAAATGATAAGTCCTTTCTTTTGCTCTTCTAAGCATTGCTGCATGGCATTGATCTATCTTTAAGTGTCGATCACTATGGTTCTTAGGTCATGATCAAGAGTCAATGGCTTACTAGACTCAGTCATCACACACACTGATGTGAAGGGAGTTCTCAGCCTAAGGTGAGGCATCATGCACGCACGCTCGAGAACGTGTCATATTTTATCGTCACCCTACTTCGATTGTGGCATTGATGGTGTAGCGGTAACATTGGGTCTTCCCATCTCGAGTTTGGCCTAGCTCCGGGTTCGACTCCCGGTCAATGCATCTATTTATTCTTAGATATACTTGATAAGTTTGTTTTTGTCGCGCCTCATTCAGGACAAAATTTAAGCTGATCGTATTCGTGATAGTTTAGTTTCTACAAGCATCACAGCTGCTCTATGTGAAAAACAATATATAACCGATTTTCTAACAGGAATCTAACGACTATTGAACAGCAACAACCACCTGTTCCAGGACGACCACAATCATTATACAATTCCAGGGAAGAACCACCATGGAACATTAGCAGCATAAGCATCCCATTCATCCTTGAATAATTTCCTCATCTGCCTATCCTCTGCCTGGGCCCTACTGATCCCGACACAAAGTGTCCATACCCACCACAAAGCCCATACCACCAACGCACTACCGGATGCATTCAAAAGGCCGCACTCCGTCAACCAACTTCCCTTGGTCAGATGGGACAAGGTCAGTCCGCCAACCAGCAGTAAAGACCCAGTATACGCTGGATGGCGGACATAGGCGTAAAATCGGTTCGTGACGAGGGTATGTTCCGGGTGAATGGTCAGATCAAAAGTGAACATTTGGCCCAGGGCTTTAAAGCAATCGAGACGAATATACGACCCGAGCACGACGGCGACGACACCGATGATGAATGAAGGGGTGACGTGGATGGGGTTGGAGGATGGGAGAGGACACACGAGGATGTTGGTGGTTAACGATGACGACGACCCTGAATTGCTGAGTTGGGATGGGAGAGGGACGAAAGGGACAAGAAAGTAGAGAACTTCAAACGTGGCACAAAACCAGAAAATTATCTGGTGACACTGGAAAGTGGTGTACAAAAAAAGAACATTTGATGATGAGTATCAGGATAAGAGGGGTGGTTCAGGAAACCTACTTTGAAAATAAAAGGTGCGATCTGGAGAATGTAGATTTCGTCCGTATGGTATCGACCTTTTTGGGGTGTTGGATTGGGAGGTGTACAAGCTAATTGATTGGCAAAAGCCTGAACCAACACCAAAGCCACACGTGAAATGGACATTTTCATCCACCGGGGTGTTGCACTTTAGAGAGCAAAAGTAGAACGAGAACAACAGGAAATATTAGCGAGGAAGTTGGGGATAGCAGAGGGAGAGCGGGATGAGGCGTTATATAAGGCATGAGATGATTTGGGAGGGGGGAGAAGGTGCTGCTTGAGGTAATATGAATCTGGAAGCAATTATTGGGTTCAAACGACCCGTATTGGATATGGAAACTGGGACGTCGCGTAAGTGAGCTTGGATTCTCGTTGTGGATCACGACAGCCTTTTACCTTGCGCGCTTTTCTGATTACCCTCGAAGCTTAGTGTAGTTATGCTTGAAAGTCCGCGGTGTGGACTGTGTGTTCAGGGCTGCAACACTTGCAATCGACAGTACCTGAACTGAGGACTTCACGTGAATATATATTTTCTTGTTCTGACAATGAAAGAGGAAGACAATGATAAGAGACCCAACATAAGAACAGAAACGGTCCTGCACAACACAGTCCATCGAATGACTGACCAAAATTCTTATGTTTAATCTACAGAACATATGATGTCACGGAAAACGCCGAGGAGAACAAAATGATGATCGATCACCCAGACGCCCTGGTGGTAAAACCGAGGAAAGCCTACAAGCGACATTGTGGCACTTTTGCTTTTTCTCTCGTAATTGCCGCCTAAATGGATGCCCAATGGTCCCTGTCTTCCTGGAAATCACGCCCCATCGCACAGGTGAGCTCGCAACCGAAATGCCGAAACCAAAGACGCAGAACAGAGATCAGGATGTTGAATATCCTGACCAGCAGCATCTCTCGAGGTCTAGTTTTCCCGTTGAGATATACTTTCGTTGTTTGTGCTCATTTAAGAATTACTGTAGAGTGCTATCTAAAATTGCAAAATTACCTCCAATAGTCAGTCCCTCCGAGGTCCGTTCGTCCTGAAAAGCTACTCGGATCTCCGCTGCGTCTCATCCATATCTTTGTTTTGCTCTCGTTACTCCTCTTGTATGCCCAGATTGAGCGACTTCGCCATCAAGTTGCTCAAGTACAGCGTAACGAAGCGTTTCTTCTTCATGCTGGGGATTGTGCTGAAAGTTTCGATGCTTGTACAAAAGTACGCCGGATGTCGCAATAACTTTTTGACTTGGGGACTGACTGAGATGCTTCATCTCCAACAAGGAAATCATTACTCATAAAATTGGACTTATTCTTTCTTTTTCGTTGATCCTCATTTGGGGCGCCCGTCTCCCTGTTGTGGGGTGCTTCACTCTTTATCTCCTGATCTCTCTATTCATTGATTATGTTAGATTCGGATTGGAAGAATTGCTGGGCAGTATGCCAAGCCACGAAGCAGCCACTATGAGAAAATTGGCGATACGCAAGTCTTGAGCTTCAGGTGAGTTCTTCTTCGCGCCTCGTTCCTCCCATCGGCTCCTGAAAGCGTTCTCCCCCTAAAACAAGAGGTGATAATGTCAATGGGTGTGTGTGTCATCGTTGTCCGCGACGCTTAGAATTGACCTGGCGTGCCTTCATACTCAAACAGACTCGATCCTGACGACCGTACTCCAGACCCTGAACGTCTCCTCAGGTACTGTTTACTCGTTAATGCCCATATAAAAGCGAACTTGGTTGAGCTAATCTGTACACGCGTGTATTTGCCACCTCGTCTCGTCGCGCTCGATATCCAAATATCCAAAGAGCCTACTTTTATTCGACCGCTACTCTCAATTACCTTCGTAGTCTTCTGACCTCTGGCTTTGCCTCGCTGCATCATCCCCGCGATTGGTCGCTTACACATGTTCGGTCACCGTCACTTCGGTACGTGTTGCTCTAGACACAATCTGTCTTGTTTCTTTTTAGAGAACAGGGATTGAGGATTGATTCCCTTTTTGCGCGCCGCATTACAGACGCGAGTTTGAGACTATCGTTGAGGGCTTATCAGACGCATTGGACTTCAGTAGGACGATTGGTGTCGAGTCTGGTAGTGCTCCATACGAAAAAGGGGGAGGACGAGGAACACTCGGGGAAGTTGATTTTTACACCAGGTGTGTGTGTGGATAACTCGGCCTCGTTTCGCTGCACAAGGGACTAACGTTTCGTCCCTCCCTCTCTCTCTGACTTCGTATTATGATGCCTGTGCTTTACGCCCCTCGATGCACTCCATGCTCACCTTCATTGGATTGCCTTCCTTGCCACATCCACCGGATGAATCGCCATACTCTGGATCTTCGTGACCCTTGCTGTCCCGTGTTGACGCGATCTTACCTTCCCGCGGTCTATCGCTGAATCCCGCATTGTGATTCAACCGTCACGATCATCCGTCCGTGCCTCCGGTTTAATGTAGTCACGAGGGGTTGATGCTCAACTATGAAGAAGCACTCACACGCGAGTTCCCCGTACCTTCGTCCAGTTCCTCCGAAAAGCCGAGTGGACAGAAGGCTTACTATAACACCGCGGCACATTTCCTATGGATCGGTGACCGCACAAGGTCGCTCACCGGAGCGCATGTAGAGTATTTCCGGGGTATCAGGAACCCGATTGGGATCAAGGTCGGACCTTCAATGCAAAATGAGGAGCTTGTGCAGTTGTTGGATAGTACGTCTTTTTTTTTCCAAGTCGATTGGCGCAGCGTGTGTTTATTCTTTGGTAGTTGTGAACCCAGACAAGGAGTTTGGGAGAGTGACGCTTATCACGCGGTATGGTGCTAGTAAGGTAAGGCGTGTGCGCGCATCGATGGGTAGCTTGTGCTGACGGTCATACGACCACTCTCATGCCTGACGATGACTTTCTAGATCGGTAATCATCTTGCCGGACACATCGGCGCTGTCAAGTCGTCGGGACACCCTGTTGCTTGGATATGTGATCCAATGCACGGAAAGTAAGCGCTGCTAGTTGATATCCAGGTTCTATTGTGTACAAGCCAGGAGCTTTTCATATTGCTCGAGCTCGGGATGGATATGTTCCTTGACTACGACACGTCAAGCGCTCTAACTCTACTTAATTATAGTGAAAGCCAATAGCAGGTTCGAAGAAGCCATCTCCCGTTGAAGCAACTAGGAGAGATTTGGTTCCTGGGTTAATCCTAGGAGTCACCTCGGAGAATACTGGGTGGTGGGCAATGACCTGCAGTAGCTCATCTAGCGTGCATCTCGAGCTTGATCCCCTTCCATTTGTTGACTTGTTGCTGGCTCTGCTTGCTTATGCTTCGTCTTCTCTCCGTCCCATCTGATCAGAGATCTTTGATTGGTGAAATGAACTAATCCTGAATCAACAGTACGCTGACCTCGTCGACGGGACTCAAGACGCGCCACTTTGGTACTATAATTGATGAGCTGACAGGGTGCTTGAGGATCCATGCGGCGTGTGGCTCGAGGCTTGGTGGTGTGAGTCTGGAGTTTACGGGGGAGCTGACTGATGAGGGGTACAGTGTGACGGAGTGCGTTGGGGGGAGCATGGAGCTGAGTGAGGAAGAGCTGGGGTTGAGGTATCAGGTGCGTGATTGAGTGGACTTTTGAGTGGTGATACTTTTTCCGAGTGTAGTCGTTCTGCGACCCTCGACTGAACTTTGAACAAAGTCTCGGTGAGTGGACAGTGTGGGGAAGAAGAGTCGCTGACGATGAGAGTACAGATGTTGCGTTCCTTGTGTCTGACTATCTGAAGAAGGGGCGGAATACGGTAGTGTACAATGAACTAAGTAAATTAGAAAGTTAAGCATGTGACGTGTTGTGTTAGTGACTGGTGACATAGAGCGAGTGTGAGTGCGACCGCTATGGGTGGCTGTCTGTCCAAGGGCGACGAGAGTGGACGACTGCATTCTGAGGAAATTGAACGCAGGCTCGACGAGGACAGCAAGCGTCTCAAACGCGAATGCAAGATTCTCCTCCTTGGTCAGTTCATTCCTTTCTCAAATCAATCCACTTCACTCTTCCCACCAGGTTCAGGAGAGTCCGGCAAGAGCACCGTCGTCAAACAAATGAAAATCATCCACCAGGGTGGCTTTACAACTGACCAGCTCCTCGAGTACCGCCCCATCGTCTACCGCAATGTCGCAGAGTGTGCCCGATCTGTCGTCATTTACATGCGCAAAATCGGCGTAGAGTGTCAGGAAACAACAAACAGGGTATCCTTCTTTCTCATTCATCCACTCCCACTTCTCATCCCCTCATCCAGCTCCTCGTCGAGAAGATCCTCGACTACAATCCAGAGACATACGGCGGATCCGAAGTCTATTTCTCTCCAGAAATCGCGGAAGCCATACACCAGTTCCTCAAGGACCCCGTCGTCCCAAAGGTCGTCGAGGATCATATGAGCGAATTCTATCTCATGGATTCCGCTGATTAGTGAGTTCACCTTTGTCGACAAGGCCAACTCATTCACATTCGAAAGCTTTTTCAACAATGTCCTCCGCATAGGTGCCCCTGGTTATGTCCCAGACGAAACAGATGTCCTGCGTGTCCGTCAGAAGAGCGTCGGCATCACAGAAACCCGGTTTAACATGGGCCAGCTCTCGTGCGTGTTTCCTCCCCCTATTTCCTCCTCATCCTAATCCCATCACCAGTATACACATGTTTGATGTCGGAGGCCAACGCTCCGAGCGGAAAAAGTGGATCCATTGTTTTGAATCAGTCACCTCCATCATCTTCTGCACCGCTCTCAGCGAGTACGATCAGGATCTCCTCGAATTTAAATCACAGGCGCGTCCCATCATCGTTCGTGTTCATCCGCACGGATTCTCACTTGTGCAAACGCTTTAGAATCGAATGCGAGAGTCTCTGGCTCTCTTTGAGTCTGTGATTAACTCGAGATGGTTTGTCCGCACGTCCATCATCCTATTCCTGAACAAAATCGACGTGTTCAAGACTAAGCTTCCTAAAGTGCGTCAAGTCGCTTCACAGCTGATGTGTAGATGTGTCATGTCCTTCTCCTACTAGGTTCCACTTGCAAAGTTCTTTGAAGAGTACACCGGCGGTACCGATGTTAACAAGGCAGCCAAATATATCCTCTGGAAGTTTATGCAGGCCAATCGGGCCCGACTTAGTGTATACCCTCAGTGAGTCCCCCAGTCTTCTGAGGCAGACAAGGAATGTTTTTTTTTGATATGCAACTAGTCTAACACAAGCGACTGACACGACAAACATACGACTCGTCTTTGCTGCTGTCAAAGAAACGATATTGCAGAATGCGCTGAAAGATTCCGGAATCCTATAGTTGCTTCCCTCGTCCCTCCCTCCTCGAGACTCGAAGTCCTTGCTCTCGTGAGTCCTTCAAAGCTCCGTGACCTGGTGGGCTCACACAACACTGGTAGTTTAGGATACATCATCCCTCCTCCCCTTCCTCCATTTTTTAACTTTTTCATCTATGTGCAGGTTTCCACCTTTCTTGAGATCTGTTCTGTCTGTTGCATTTCTCTCACTATCTCGGGGTTTTTTCTTGGCATAAAACTGCATCTGCTTCGATATCATATATCCTCTTCTGCGCAACTCTATTCCACACCCAGTTCTTTTTTTTTTGCGTAATCTCTTCGACTGCACATGATTTTTTTTTCGAGTTGACAGTCCTCCTTGTTCCTCACCTATCTATTTTCCTCCGTCCTTATCCCTCACTGTCGCCGTCGCCGTCGCCGTTACCGTCATATTATCGCCGGACAACCTTATTGCTCACATGCTCATACGCTGTCATGGTTGCTTATTTGAAATGGCTGTTATGCCATAGGATTCGACATGTCCGCCCGCCTCGCATATCCGTTTTTTTTTTGTTTTGTTTTCTTCTTGTCAAGTCATGTCAAAGGGGACTTTTTTTTTTGACGGGAAGAAGATTGATTGATGGTTTGGTTTGGTTGCCGAAAACCTTGATTAGGATCAGGATTAGGCGCGTGTCGTGTGTCATGTCGTGTGTTGTTCGATGGCTTTCTACCCCTACCCCACCTCCACCACCACCACCCTCCTCCCTCCCCTGGCTCTTTGGCTGTTTTGGTTCTATCCAACTATTATCCTATTTGTAGTTAACGTTTTCTTTCTGTTTTCCGTGTCTCATCCTCGTCTTTTTGATTTTTTTTTTTACCCTAGTCGCAAGTTCAAGTTCTTTTTTTTTTCTACTCCTATTCTCCCCTCTTTGGTCAGGTGGATTTGATTTGATTTTTGTAGGTTGCTTCCTCTTTTTTCTTTTTTTTTTTTAAAGCTTGCTATCTTCCTTGTCGTGCATTAGTATATACATTGCGATATCTTTTTTTCTCTCTTATTTTGTTATCATATAGTTTCTTGCTTTTTTCTTTCTTGTTTTATGTGGAATCATCTTTCTCTCTCTCTCAACCCCTATCCCTCCTCAACATCTGCTGGGTTTTTTTTTTCTTTTTTTCTTTCTTTTATTCTTGTAGTGTTGGTTTCGTGTACTCTTAGTCTAAAAGATGTGAAATGTCAGAGATTATTCTGACTGGTAGTTGTTGATTTGTAACTGTTTTACGACAGATGATGATTTTATGATTTTGTGGTGATGGAAAGAATATTGTGAGAGGTATAAAATTGAAAAAAAGGAGTGTTTATAGAGATTGGTTTATCGTATGGTTAGATAGGGACCTAAAGCTTATATATGTATTCATTCGTTTCAAACTATTTTGGATGCGTCTAGGACTAGAGTGAGAGAAACTACGTCATTGGGAGGTCTTGGTTGACAGATTGAAAGTATCAATGTCAGGTCACAAGGTTCGAAGAAGGCCTGCCTGTTCAATGAGATGGAACCAAACAAAGGCCGAGGCGATCTTGTTGAACGATCCAAACAAAAAACCGTCCACAGATTCACGTCAAGCGCGTAGATGAAACGTGATTTTACTTAATCATTAATCACGCTTCCTTGACAAGTCTTTGAATTTCATCTACCCCCTCATCGACCTCCCAAAATCCAATCTTGTCCTGTGTCTCTGACTTTACTTCTGTTTGATGTTCGACCGGTTCTTTGGGCTTGGAATGACGCTTTGTGGTAGTGTTGACGACACCACCGATGCCATCCAGAAACTTTTCTTTCATAGCCCGTTCTTCCTTCTCTCTCTCCTGTACTTCTAGACTCCCCTTCCACCATATCTTCTCTACGATATGACGCACGATGGCACGTAGAATGATGTACCCGTGAGATGCCACCGTGGCGACAAAGACAGCCTTGAACAGGAGTTCCTTCATAGCGATATACGTCTCTTGATCGTCCCCACCCACGCTCAAAGTTCCAAACGAATTGACACCCGCAGATGGACTAGAAGAATTTTGCAAGGATTCAGGAGAGAAGAGGTACACGAGAGCCGAGTTTGTCAAGGCTCCGAGCCAGGAAAGGAAGCAAAGAGCATCGAGCCATGGACCCATTGTGTCTGTTCGCATGGGGATAGGCCGGCGATGGTGGACCGTCAATTTGAAGGCATCAGACTTGGACTCGAAGATGTTGTTTAAAAATGCCATAACTAGGGGGGGGGAAGGGGATTCAATGACGGATTTTTCGAAACAAACAGGAACTCACCAGGCGCCAAAGGCCAAATCGTCGACCATAAGGCGACATACCCGAACTGAATCACCATCTCGCTGTAATCTCCAAATAGATCATATTCCGGCAGTCCCACCTCTTCTCGGACCTTTTCCAAGTATCCTTCTTCTTGCTGTTGTTCTGCACTGTCGTCTTTGTTTTGTTTCTCATCCACGTTGGCCTTGGTCGGTTCTTTCTCTACTAGATCCGATTTGTGCCAAAGTTTTCCATTCCATAATTTGATCGCGAAACGCATCACGAACGGGAGTCCGATCTCCTGGAAAGTATCCATGATCTGGTTGGTCACGGTGTAAGCAAACATCTGATCCTGGAGTCTGGCAGGTTTGAGCTTTTGTCTCGCACTGTTGACATCGACATCCCAGATACCAGCGCTTCCATTCAAAATAGACCTCGTGGCAGCCTTGGATCCATCAGCGGCAACAGTCGTGTCATTGAGCAACGACAAGACGCCGGACATCAAATTGCCACCATACTTGAGCTTCACAGCGAAAAGTCCATGTTGCACATAGCGCATGACACCCTCGCCAAAAGGCACATAAACAAAGGCACTCAGACCTAGGGGCATGTAGGCCACAATGGCACTGAGTGCGAACGTTTTGAGAGTTAGGGAAGTGTTGTAGGAGGATTGGTGGAAATGATTTTCCCATGAAGTGAAACGAACTGCAAGGGCTTGATAAAATGACAGGAGTTGAGGGACCAAGGCCGCAAAAAGAATGGTTGGTGAAAAAGCCTTTACAAATTTCAATTTTAGATCATTCAGTCAACAAAAGAGTCTTTTCAACGTACGACTAATTGCTTTCCGGGGCCTTGGTAGAGTTCCGTCACAAAGGCCTCGGTAACGAAAATAAATGTCATGATCGCGATGAGGACACCTGCGAATAACAATATCACTGGTAAACTTGCAAGAATGCGGATTTCGCGTCCCCACCAGGTCCCTCCTGGTTTATAAGTGACGCGACGCTTCTCGACGGAGAAGGAACCGCGCGTGCCGAATCGCAATGAAAGAATTCTCTCTTGTACCGTCCACCACTCAACGAATGTCACAGACCATATGCATAAAAGAATCGAATACAGCGGAGAGTAAGGGGCGAGGAAGAAGTATGAGAAGAGTCCAAGAGCAGCAGGAAACGACAAGAATTGCGTGTAGCCGTTGAGGAAAGCAAAATAGAGTCCAATCGATTCGCCAAACTAGAAGTAGTCAGTGAATAACAATGGAACGAAGACCAGGATTACGAACCTGCTCTCTGATACCATTCAGTTCAACAGAGCTCATTTTGCACGGTTTCCATGACCGTACCCATATTTCGTTGAAACTGGGGTCATGCAAAGGAGTGATAGACTCAACTAGGTCCCACTCAGAGCACCCCGGTGATACTCCCAGGCCGCCCTCGCTAGAGCAGGAGGATATAAAATCATGGACCAGACGTATTTTGTCTGCAGGTGACAGTTCTCCAATGAAGCTATCTCTCGACACAGGCGTAACAGGAAGACCGGATAGAAAATCAGCTTGCCTGACGGGCACGTGCCCAGATAAGAAACGCTTCACGAAAAAACAAGAACATGCTTCAAACGTACCTCTCCCTCTTAATCAAGTGCTCAAAGTGCTCTTGCGCCCAAGTCACAAACACCAAAATTTGCCCTGCAGACCTTCCCTTTTTGCCAACTGCCTTCAATCCTGCATTTATCAATGTATCGATTAAACGAACATATTGATGTGAGGCTTTGCTTGCTTCGTTCTTTTCACATCGCTCGGATCCTGCGCGGAACGCGATGACAAGGTTGACTTCCGGGTGTAACGCTGTTGTCTCTTGCATGATTACTGAAGAGAAGAAAGGACGAGAAGAGGAGCCGAAGAGTCAATTGAGCTATACGACAGCACGTGCCAATAGAGACTGATCAACTGAGGTACGCCCGACCTGTCTCCTGTATTGATGCACGACAAATGGTCCAGAGCATCATGATCCAGCGCCAAAGAACGATTATGACTATTCACATTGTCCCTGACCCAGTGGGCGCTACTGGAATCCAAGTCTTTCGCAGATCCTGAGACCTCGAGTAATAGCCACAGGCTAGTAGTGCACTGGACAGGAATTTCGTGGAACTGAGATAAACGGTCATCGTGGTTAAATATACCCGCATCAAAGTCTTTTTCAGTAATATCAACCTCATTCAAGAAGAACGGTTTGTCAAGACCTCAAGCAAGGCATCAATCAAAAATCTCATACACTTCAAGACTAAGAACAATTGTCAACGCGAGATAAGATAATTATGAATCAATATCACAAGCCCCTGGCCTTAACGCGCACCACTGAGGTTGCAGCGGAATAGCCTTCACACCCCTTTGTACAAAGCGATACGCTACATCATGGAGTCTCGGGAGTGCTGTCTTCACATCGCCTCCTGGGCCAGACCAGAAAACTTCAGCTGAGGCTGCAGCACGTGGCCAGACGATAGAATCGAGATTGGACGGGCCAGATTGTTCAGTCCATAGTAATTGTTCACCTATTTTTATTTACCTTGACATAAGGATATCGTTCCGAAATAACATCAGCACGTACCACCGACGACTAGCTTAGCTTGAGCCGATGTCAGTCCATTCGTCGGATCAAATGAATAAGACTTCTGCCATGTCTTGAAAGGATCGCACCAACTGTTAGCATTAATGTCATTGCCAGCCCATTCTCCAGCCCCGCAATCTAGATAGAAAAAGTCAGAAGCAGCATGAATCAACCTGAATCCTTTCTGTGCGACTGATGCTGCATGTTGCGAGGAAACCCAAACCCTATACAAATTGAGAGATCAGTCTGGGAGTCGAAGGGGTATTGACGCACAAGACTATTGTTTGATTGTGAAGCTTGACCTGATGCTCAAGTGCCATTTCTTGTTGCTCAAGTTGAATGCACGAGGATGGAAGTAACTGCAAAAGCAACATACCTTCCCAAACTACTGCTGTCTTCCCTGCGTTCAAGAGAACAGAATGAGTAGCTTGTACGAAAGTATCCAGTGCTTGCTCGAGAGTTTTCCCTTGTGATTCTGCACATGAATTATGAGTGTCTTTGTATATACCATATCTAATTGAAAGACCTACTGAGATCCTGCTGCGTTGGACCATCCTTTGTATAACAATTCGTATTCAACTCATCACCTCCGGTACTGAATAACTTGGACGGAAACATAGATGAAGCTTCTTTCATTAAATTAGCCGTGAATTGGGTCGTTGTAGCATTGGCAATTCGCAGTTGGCCGGCAGGAGGTTCTATAATCCGAGGGATGGATTAGTTGATGACAATGTTTATAGAATCAACCTACCAGCAGCAAAATCAGACCAAGGGGAGGCCTCAGGACACGCAATATGTTCTGGATGAGATTTCGAGATAATAGCAGTGTGTCCAGGTGTGTCTATCTCGACCATGACGTCGATACCTCGCTACAATAAAAGCATTAGAACAGCTGGAGATGAATATATATCATTTTTGAATGCACCGCGGCAGCATAAGCAACTACATCTTGAACATTTTGGGGTGTATAGATTTGGCTGGAAGAATATGCCCCCTTCTGTGATATTTCTTCGAAACCGGGAACGACGAGGGGGAATGATTGGGCATCTACGGCGTGCCAGTGAAGATGGTTAATCTTCACCCAGCTCATTGCATCCAAGGTCCGTTTGATGTCCTCAACAGGGAAACTAAGAAGAACTTGAGTATACGTACGCCTTTAGTCGGAGGAACGAATGTAGTACTCACTAATTTCTAGAGGTATCGAGCATGAATCCTCGGTAAGGCTGGGTATATCTGCATTAGTAGGATCCAGGAAAGCCCCTGATAAACTCACATAAGTTGGGGAATCGCTGACATGTATCGGAGCAACGAGTGTGTAAGTTGATCCATCTAAATTGTACCACAGCTGTCCGAATGTAGTCAACCCTCTGAACAATCCTATTGCGGTATTTGCTGTCAAGACCGCTGTTCCACTGTCTGCTGGAACCCACAGGGTATAACTCTCGTCTGAAGCTCCTAGACCAGCAACTGTATCTTCACTTATACTCTTCACTGGTCCCGAATGGTGAGATAATTTGACCAAGAGGGACTGTAAGATAGCAGGAGATTCGACCGCACCAGAAGAAGAGGCACCCCTATCTGGAACAAGAGCTTGTAGTTTGTCTGCCTTGAGGAAATGGGATGTGCGTTGTATAGCGTCAGAGAGGTCGTGGGGTACTGGACTGATCCCGGATAACTGGATGGAGAAATCACTCGCAAGACGGAGTGGTGTATTGCCAGTCGTCAGGTTATGCGGCCTAGGCCACATTGCGAGGACAAAGATAAACGATGAAAACACATTGAAAAGAGTGAGAATGCGCATGTCTGGGTTGAGCTTCAAACCCCAGTCCAATTGTAATGATGTATGTCTGCAGTGTCAATTCGGTGACCGCGAAAGAGAAAATCTATTCGTAGAATCATTTATTTGAAATCCAAGATTATTTTCAATGCCCCCGTGATATGATGAAGGCTGGACATACTGTTCTCTGTTCCGCCCACCTATGTTTACCTCCGAAGGGCGCTTAACTACAAATCCTAGCTCAGATATTTTCTCCATCCTCAGAACATCTATTACGATGGTGTAGAGTTACCGGATTCGGAAGACCCTGCAGGACTCCCATTGGCTGGCAGGATCAAAGCCTGTTCTTTGAACTGGAGTCATTCTGTTCCGCTACGTCCATCTCGACCCAGCTATGCCATTCTCTGCCTTGGTTCAAAAGCACTTCTCTCTTGTCGCTCTTAACAAGGCCCGCGGAATGGTTTCCATCAGACCGACTTGCATAGGAACTGCAAATTCGATTAAAAAGCGATACATTCAGGCAACTTCCAAGTCAGAGAAAAGTTCTGCGACGAGTCATCTCAGAGTCCGTGCGGCAAATGTGCCCGCATGGGCAAGCCATCTCGAGTCTTTCCGCCATCGTTCACACTATTCTACCACTGCCTCTCCTCAGCCGTTGTTTTTGTTGGGATCAGCTAAACGTTCTGCCATCAATCAGCAACTTGCGCACGAATTCGCGAGAAGGAATGGTATGTCTATGGTTCAAGTCCGCCGCTGCAAGACATCTGCCCAATACATCTCCGACATCGAAGGACTTGTAAAAGGAAACCAAACTTTCAGAAACAATACGTTGACCGCCCATCCCAAGTTTTTCGAGGAGTCGGCGAAAGGGCAGAGTGTGTGACGCATTATGAAACTTGTGATCCTTTGTTGACCACAAACCCGGACCAGAACCCCCGTACATGTTGATTGATTGCTCGGACAGTCGGTGAGTCTTCATGCGCCTTGAAGCAAGTTAATAACAAAGACAGTTCAGAGTCGCCGAGCAAGCAATTTTCAATGCTCAACCCGGTACCATGTTTACATCGGGATCAATCGCAAACCAGTTTCATGAGTGGGATCTTAATTCGTAAGTATGCTTCAACTACTTAATAAACAGCTAGATCATTGCCGTAGGAACTCTGTCCTTTCATATGCTATCGAAACCCTCGGAGTTAGACATGTCATTGTAATGGGCCATTACGGTTGTGGTGGAGTCGCTGCTTCAATGTTGCCTGTATCGCTGCCGCTAGCACATCCAGCACATATTGCAGTCCAGACCTGGATCCAACCTATTCGCGAAATCTATCAGTCTTCGAGTCGGTGCGTTCTCTGTTGATGTATTTACGACTTGACTGTACTCGAACCAGACCAGAAATTGCTGCCCATCGAAACAAGAATAAACACATTCCTCTAACTGAACTCCCTGATCTCCATGATCGTACGTTTTTTGACCTATCTAAGAAGCCATGGATTTTACAGTTTTTTTTCCTTTGAAAAGCTGCATTCCGCGCACTCGTCGAAGAGAATGTCAAAGCGAATGTAAACCGAATTGCGGGGTCCTATGTTATGCGTGATGTGCGTTGCACCCTTCCTTTCCTTACGCTCTCAGCAGATCTTGTTCATCCATGCATTGACAGCACTATGCATCGCTACCGCCTCCGAAATCCCCTTCATCGTCGGAACTGCCTTCAGGGTCTGACAGCAGCAGTCTGCAAGGCACTTATGTCTTTATCCACGGATGGGTTTATGACGTTGAAAATGGGGAAGTCACCGATTTGAATGTCAGCCTTGGGCCTCCTGGAAGGGAGATTCCGAAAAGTCCATGGCCAGCTACGGAGGAGAGAGAGGCGGAAGAGAAGCGAAAGAAAAGGCAACGCCTGAATTCTATCCGAGCTAATGCTTCACTGTGTTCAAACTTGAACTCTTATATGATATTCTACATGCCACAAATGTAGAATATCACAGGGTGATGTCCGAGACAAAGAGCGAATTGTCGAGTTCTCGTATCGACCATTGGACAATACAAGATGAATACGTTGCGAATATGGCGTGAAATGGATGACATACATACAAGTTCTCCAAACAATAGTCAGAGGCTTGTATGTTCGTGTTGCTCCAATTTGATCACGACAGGGAAAGTAGAAATTGTCACACGATCTAACAAAACTTGAGACATTGAGACATTCCCAGGTACTTTGTTGGGGAGAACACTGAGAATCTTAGGTGATGTGATATTGTCTCACCGTCTAATTTGCTGTTTCAACCCAGTTCTATGTCGGACCATCTGGTCAACTGGTTCAAGGATCACCTTACTCCCCTGTATCAATCGGTATCGAACTCAGAAGAGGGCGAATTATCTAGCAGGGTTGAAAGCTTATTTGAAGGAGATGCACGCATAATCTACAATCATGAACAGATTGACTTGGCTAAGTTCAGTGAAGGCCTTGGCGCTTCTTCATCCGCAGTCATTGAGGCTCAGGTAGAATGGAAAAAAGCCATGTCTTTGACCGCTGGAAGGCACAGTGAAACACAGCAAGTGAGAAACCATTTCTTACAAGCTAGTCACTTTCATCGACGGATTGAGCTAGGATGTCATTGTTAGCGGATACTTCATTGTCACTCGTTCAATGAAATTTCGGATTCGAGCTGCACCTGCTCAGATTCTGCAGCATTGTTTCTTCAGTGCAAAGTAAACTTGCGTGTTACTTTTTTTGACCCGGATAACTCACTGGGTTTTTCTCAGAGTCAAAGAAGAAGGAACTCCGATGATATCCGAGCTCTTTATCACTTCAATCAGTGAACAAGCACCCCCTAAATTATCCCAATAAACTTTCCACGCCTGCTTTGGTCTCGACAGGTGAATCCATGAGGAGAGCTGTGGACCAGTGTGTTTGTCACTCATATTAATAAGCGCAAATGTGAGTTAGTTTGGAAACAGTTTGACGCTTTTTCCCATACTCTGTAACAACTAGACATTCTGTTATATACAACTTCTCGTCTCCATAAAGCCTTGTAGCCCGTGCTCCAGATATTGGTTGGTTGTTTCCAGAGCAACAGCTTTCTGTGGTTGATCCACCCCAACTCGTGCACGCTCTTACCACGTTCACGGGACATATAAATTGCTGTTGGATCGCTGCGCACAAGCCCCACTGCCTTCCCCCAGTCACTAAGGAACGACATGTCCTTACTGAATTTCATAGGTGGTGGTCGGAAAACTGTAGTACCTTCGAAGCCTATCGTAGCCACTGCAAATCCTGAGGCGGTTCATGCCCAGCTATCTAACCCTTCGCAACAAGGCGCCATAGGCTCTTCAACGCCTACTGTGCACAGTAGAAATCGTCCTTCACACTCACAGCCTGCCTCTGTTTCTTTCACAACTCACCTACCAGCCCAGTCTTCTCGGTCATCTACGGTATATAACACTTTGAGACCATCCAGGAGCAACTTGTCTCCAGCTGAGTCACAGCTTTCGCTTGTCGAGTCCCTGGATGACGAGACACTTTTGAAAGAGGTTCCATCACACTCTGTGTCTTCTGTCAACTTTCTGAAGGCATCTACATTGCTGGAACAAGACTGGATGGACGTCGGGAAAGATTCTAGTGATGAAGACGTCTTTTTAAGCGACAATGACCACGATACAGGGGGTGCGTGCAAGGATCATCAAAAGTAAGGCATTTATTCCATGACCACCTGCAGCATACAAATTCTGAAGCTCCTATCTTATCACAAGACCCTCCCAACCGCACAATGGATCACTCGTACTGATTGAAGACGAGCAGGACAAAATCTACCGACTCACTAAAGAGCTTGCTGCTGCACAGGAAAAGTTATCTGATCTCAGGCAACAGCATGCTATACTGCAAGCACAGCTGGGCAAACTTGAGACAGAGAACAAGGCCAAAGCTCGTGAACTGAAGTCGACGAAGGAAACGAATGATGCCAATAAAATTGAATTGGCACGAGAGCACACAAATGCAATGGAGACGAAACAGCGCGAAATTCATGCAACTCAGCGATCACTGGAGACCTTACAGCTCAGATCAAAAATATGGGAAGAAAAGGTCGAGATGTTGGTTAAGGAGAACGAAGTCCTCCGAGTAGAAGCCACCGGTCTGGAAGACCAAAGCATCCGTGCGGAGGAACAAATTGATGCTATGAAGAGAGAGGTTGAGGCTGCCAATGCTACTTTGCGAGCATTCAAAGAGAGGAGTCAAACTATGATCGCATCGGAGAAAGAAGAAAACGCGAAGCTCAATAATCAAGCAAGCGACCTTCGACGCCAGCTCGAGACACTGGAGAAACACGCACGAGAGTGCGAAGTGGAGCTTCACAATCTTCATATAACCTTCGAGTCTACCGAAACTGCACTCTGTGCTGCTCAGATCAATGTCAGTGAGAGAGGCAGGGCATTGTCCGATGCCCAGCGTCAGATAGAAACCCTCGAGAATCAACTGAGGGACAAGACAATTGAAATGGAGACTGCTATAATCGGAGATGCAGCCCACAGGCTCTTGATCAAGGGTCACAAGCAAGAAATCTCGATGGGAAATGATCGTCTACAATCACTCGAGAACGAGCTCGCTACCTATTCTTCCAATATACAACACCTTCGATCTTCCCTCCTAGCTTCACGTGTGCAAGTCGAGGAGGCCGAAAAGCTTGCCCAGGGTCGCGCCGCTGAGATAGCAAACCTACATCAACAAATTTCTATCCTTGAAGACGAATTACACTCCAAGGAGCAAGACCTCATCGACACCAAGGCCCTCCGTTTATCCCAGCCTCACTGGGAAGGAAAGATTCACAGTTTGAACAATGTCATCGAGCGACTCAAGACTGATCATGCTATAGACATTGACCATCTCGATGTTCAAGTTACCAAAGAGCGAGCCCGCGTCGCTCAGTTGGAGGAAGAAGTTTCAAACTCCCACGAACGATCCCGAGAACTGCGTCGTCGTCTAGAAACGAGCGAGCAGTCTCGACGCATGTTGCGCGATCAACTCGCCAGATACGAAGAGGAAGGCCGCAAGGATTGTCATGACAGTATTGGACCCGGTATTGGCTTGAGTCTCACCTCTAGCATCATTCAGGATTCCTCGCAAACTCCTAACGATCAGGTGTTGGGTCTCCTTCGCAGTCTCAATTATGAAATCTTCCAAACTGCAGCACTCCTCACTGACTCCCTCTGCAGCATCCCGCGCCCGTCCAGCAACACTGGTTTAAGTGATTCAATCGACGAAGATACTACATCTCTTCTTGGATCATATCTTCTCGCTCTCCTCCGTTCCCAGTCCGACGCTCCTTTGGATACATATGACCCATACCCTCTACAAACAGCCATCCAAGCTACCCTCGTCTGTTGTGCTACTCGCGTCATGACCGCATGGTATCCAGGACATTGGGATCACAGCGACTTCCTCGCGGTTACCTACACCCGTATCCGTGAAGCCGAAGGCATCGCTGCATCTAATACGTGGAAAGCAATGACGCGTGCAAGGCTAAGGCCTACAACGACGACTGTCATTCGCGTGGTTGACTTTTTGGCCGAGTGTTTGGATACGATCTTCCGATACGCCGGTTGGTCGACGTCGTCTTCCTCTTCAGATAGAATTCTCGGGGTTGAGTCTCTTCTCCGGGATCGTAAAGAGAAACTTTCTGCACTCGCTCGCCACTCTCTCCGCCTCAATGTTCTTCTGGACAGCATCAATCCCCAGCTTGAACCCGCATTTGTAGAACCTGGATCTGTCTTCGATCCATATATAATGGATCGCGATGATGGTTGCACTCGAAGGTCAACTGACGACCTAGTTATATCCACCAGCGAGATCGGGTTACGCAAGGTTGCAGTTGAAGGAAGAGGGGGCAGCAACACCGGGCAAAGAATTTTTCTGAGACCGAAAGTCATCTTAAGATCGTCTTTTGAAGCTTGAATCTCTCAACATTTTCATTTTTCAATCTTGTATTTGTATCAAAGTGTGACTTGAACTGTATGCCCAACCATTTGGTTGTTGTAATGTAAGCACCCTATACACATAGCCATCTAGCAATACATGAAACCAGGAACACAGCACTGCATTGCCCTACGACAGATCGAATCCAGCATTAGAAGTAAGAGCCTGCAATAATTTTGCCCTCAATGTCTGTTCCGTAGTGTACCTCGGCAACTGAACGATACGGTAAATGGTGTATCGGGACGACAATACTTATATCGACATACCTTCAGTAGGTTGACACAGGTACTAGCAGTAGGAAGTCGGAGTTGATCCGACCCAGCGTCGCGGATAGAGAAGTTGGGAACCAGCTCCTTGAACCCAAGAAGCGGTGGTCGGCTACAACTTGATACAAACCGCAGAAGAAGACGTTTTTGATCCTCCGAGAACGAGTTGACAACCTTAAATATGAAAATACAGGTCAAGTCTGATCAGAATCAGGAGCATTTCAACGAAGAACATACTTTCCAGAACAGTAGTATTGTAGGATGCCCAGCGCTATATAGCCCTCCATAGTTCGTATTGTTTTTCAAGTCTTGGAGGTCAATGGGCGTGTTGACTCCTCCGAGAAGAATTTGTACTTCCTGCTGATTGAACATCCTATATGATTGATCCGCGCCCGATCCAACAATGTGTAACAAGGACTAGCAATACGTGGATACATACCTAAGCCACTTGGGTTCAATCAACTCCGACAAACCCTCGAAGAATGCATTGCTCTGCAACTTGATCTGCTTGCTCAGCCGATAATGTGAAATCAGATAAATGTAAGTCAACCGGTTCTCCTTCGTTACTGGCGTCTCACTGCCGTTCGGCATCAGATCGATAGACTTGGTAATGCCAAACTCTGTTCAGCAATTGTTGGATAACTCGGGCCGGAATGAGAAGAGCGGGAATAGTCAACGCACCATCCACGGCAACAGTGAAGTTAAGCGAGAGATCCTCAGCGTTTCCGGTGTAATGCTTGAGAAAAATTAGGCCATTGTAAAGCTCTGGATCAAGAGACGCGAGGTCGTCCAAAAAGCTTTGCTTTCCCAACCACTGAAGCAGTATCCGTGAGTCCTTACATACGAGGAAATAATGCCAACATACTTTTGAAAGAAAAAACCCAGCAAATGCAACATCTATCAAGATACCCTCATACATCGCCTTGCCAAGAATCCTACCAATGAATCGGTACCAATTCAGACTATGAGCTGCAATCAAAGAAGTATCAGAGATGACATAAGAGCGATCGAGGGTGCAAGCACGCGCCTTCAGTTGCATAGGAATGTGGATTGGGATAAAGTTCATTCTTCTTGTTCGCTAGCCAAAGTCCACGATCCGTATCGAAGACTTCTTTAGACAACGACGTCAGAAACTCCTTGAATACGCCTCCACCATCAATCCCTGCTCTTTAAATATAACTTAGTCCTAATCGACAAGAAACAGCAATAAGGCCTACTCTTCCTGCCCGAATTGATCAATAAATGTTATCTCAATCGGTTGCTTCAGATCCGCATCCGCAAGTTTATCAAAACCATCTTGAGACACCATGCCCCTCCTGACCTGTACCTGCGTTTTATTCGTATAACCCATCGCTGCGCGCATCGCCAAAGACCTTGGTTCAGATTCCAAACTTGTTCCATGGGCAATCATATCATTGTATACGAATTCACGAAAGATACGAACCCGGATTTCGAAGGGAATAGCGAAGGGGATATTATTAAGAATACCAAGACGAGGCGAAATTTGGGCAAGTTGAAATTTGGTAAGTTGGCGTGCGTGAGTGCCGCTCTCAGAGAGCATTTGACGGTCATCGAGACTGGGATGAAATCAGTGGACGTACCGGACCCTAGCGAGGTATATCCTTACATTGCTGCTTCGACAAATGATTGAAGATCGATCTCAGACTCTACTAGCCAATGATCATGCGGAACAAATGGTTTTCTCGAGCTACATTGGCATCCATCAGCATGACCGTGTAGTTCACGAAAGCAGGACTTACTCTCTGGCATGTATCGCAACCAAACAACGCGTGATTTGATCCCTCACTGTCTCCCATGGACACATTAAGTCCGGTGTAATAAGCTGCTTCCCGGATGCTGTGTATTCTTCTCGCCAATATAAGGTTACCGCGATGTTGAGAAGCTGTTTGCTAAATCGTCGCAGATCATCCAATGATAGAGGATTACGGGCGGCTCCAGTCTCGTTGAAGAACTCATCGTCACCCATTGTGAGCAGAGCCTGGGAGTATAGCTCCGTGAGCAGTATCAGGGGGGGCCAATGCATCTGGTTCACCGGATCTAAGGAAATAGGGTTAGTAGAAATGATATTGTGAGTAGCTGCGGAGTGATAAACCTTTAAAATTCGTATTTGATTGTCCAATCTGACCCCTTGAAACGTATTGTCGATACAATAATCGCATAATACCTCCATTACCAAACCCGGCAATAGCGTTGAGGAGCGCACCCTTTTGCGAAGGCCATACAAGAATAAGAACCAAAAGAAAGACGACAAATTCGAAAAGGACGGTATCATGTTTGTTCGCTATTGCGAAGAGGGATGCGATATGGTTAATGTTCGTGATGGATCTAAGGCGCTTGGCGGTTCGATTGTCAAGTTTGGGGGTGGACAGAACTTCATCAAATGAACTGACAGCGATCACAGAAATTCCTCGCTCGTAGTCTGATTCGGAGTCTGCATCACCCTTGTTGACCAATGACTGTGCAGAACGCTTCTTTGCAGCAGCTTCAGGATCGAGAGCATTAATCGGAAGGCTTCTCATAAGAGTGGCAAGGAGTTTGAGATAGGTGCCGACAGCATGATAGGGTAGTCGGGAAATGTGGGGAGGGACGAACATATTGACGTTCGCGATTAAATGTATGCGAGCTTCGATGGAGAGTGGTTGTATAAGGTCGGGTATGGATGTGTGTAATACAGAAAAATGTGTCCAAGGTAAATGTGACGCGAGAAAGGTGACAGATGGAATAGGTAGACGGTTCGGTAATAAAGGTATTGTGAGGATCTGCTGAGTTATTGATGCAATTATGAGCGGAAACTGTGGGAGATTGGGTGAGATATCGAGTGGGAGAGTGGACAGTTGGATAATCAAAGGCAACGAGGGGGTAGACTTAGAGCTGATCGGCTATGGAGAGTCGTTTAGAATAGACAAGCATCAGCTGCGTCACGTACAATGGATTCGATAGCCTGAGCAAGCAGAGAATAGAAGCTGCGTTGGAGAAGGTAGTCAACGATGGAGTACTTGAATTCAGTCTGATGTTTCAAAAGGATGTTCAAAATTGTGAGATGAGCAACAGCATTTTGGGACCTTTGAGGAATGTCAACAAGATCTGAAGCTAAAAGTTAACTTGACCTACATCGGATAACGAGCAACGGAGGACAACAGAAAAGATGCAGTTTGCCTCAGCAACACAAACCAACTTTCAGCTTCTTTTCCATGTAGTGCACTGAAGAGAGAATCTACGTGAAGTTAGTGTAATCTAGGATAAACTAGTTATAGACTCACCTTCATTCATTGCACATGACCAAGACTCGAGGACCTCCTCATCGTGTCCGATAAGAACAAGACACCTGAGCCCCGTCAGACTCGTCGGATCTGCCTCGAACGTTCTCCTCAGCTCCATATGAATCCTCCTCGACTCCCTGATTCCTCGCCACCATGCCTGAAGTTTAATTGCACTTTCCTGTCTGCGCCTAACTTCACGCCGTTCCTCGCGCTCTCGGCGTGCATTTCGTAGTACATTACGCTCTGCTGCAGCAGTGGATGCACCACCAAGATTAATCTGTCTTCTGTTCTCGTCTCCAAAAACCGGGATCATAGAGACTGGGAAGATATATGCCGTGTTTACAGCGACTGTTTTGACATCACGTGTGATATCTATTCTTATTGAGTGCTCAATCTAAGAGTGGACTCCATTTTGATCTGCAAGTGTATAGAAAGCGAATATATATAATCTACCGTGCGCAGCTGGCAAGAAATGCCGCCCCTCGATCTCTGTATCTTAACAAGATACCGCACAAGCCACGATCTATAATAATTTTATCGCCTCATCTGACTCCAGAAACCTTACAGTCATAGTACTGTCAGAATATTGAGCACTCATTTGTGTTCCATCTTTCATTCTCCAATATATTCCAGATGTTTTATCTTGTGATGTTAGATAGAAAAAAATAGAAAAATAGAAATGGTTGAGATGAGACATGTTGCGCCTTTGCAACCGGTTTTGACTCCCCTTGCCACATCTAAACTCAGCAAGTACATCTGCCTAAAGTGTATCATGGTGATTGTATGTAAGCAATGGTGAAAGCTGGCTCATCTCACGCTACAACCCCAGTATGAATTTTACTAGTTCCCCAAATAAGGTCGCTTACTCAGACTGGCATCCGATATTCGACTGACGAGTTGGAGTTTATAATAAGGACTTGCGGGACTTACCACGTTTAATTTAATTTATTTGTTGAAGCTTGACTAGACCATTTTATACTAACTGAAGAGTGTTCCTTTAGCCGATGAAACATCATCCTCTCATTGTCAGTGACCTTTACATGTTACATTTATTTCACCTGTTCTGATCCAACACCATCCATTTCCCAAACCACTCCAAACCTTACTGTCCGAGTAGATTGGCAACCTGCGCAGCAATAACTATCAAATCTTGAACCTTCGAGCATGCAAAATCAACTTCAGCAGCCCTTCCAAAGGTAGCACTACTCTGATTTAAAAAATTGCCCAATTGAACTAGACTCTCAGTACTCGGATCATACTTTGGCCAACCGAAATTGGATAGACCGGTCTGAGGATCTCGGGCAAACGCGACCCAAGCAGTTTGCATATACCTGGAGAGTGCTATCTCTTCCTGGGTTGCTGGGATACCGAGATTCTGGTTGTAGGTGCCAAAAACAATGGGTAATTCGGATGCATGCCAGGCACGTAGATCAGGACGGGTGGAGATATCACGAAAGACAGCTGAAAACAAAGAATAATTATATCAGTACTAGTGAATAGGATATTTCCAGCTATTTTACCTTGATATTGGTATCTCCAGGTCGGGACTCCGGTATTCAAACGGTTTTGAGCAGTGACACTTGCAGGACAAGTGAAACCAAGCTTCAAGGAGTGCGGGTTTATTGGATGTACTTGAAGTCAACTCACAAATATCATACCTCTGTTTCCAAATCAGCAGCCAATTCAGTCACGAGGGGAGGTGCGAATCCTAGAGGCGAGAGGAGTTCTGCACCAACGACAAAAATATCTCCTTCATTCTGCGTACTACCCACAAGGAGGGGGACCTTGAGGAAATTTCCAGCCGCGGCCCTCGCTGCAGTGTCGCTGAAGATCGTAATGTCTAGAAAGGTGTGAGATAAAGCTACGATATACAAATATGTGACTTGCTATCTTGAACAAGACCAAAGTTAGCATTGGTGTTTACGACTGCATCTTCCAAAGTTCTTCCGGGAATCGACTTCATACACTCAAATTGAGCATCATCAGAGGCTTTCTCAGGTCATTATAAAATCTGGCCGAGTGTAAATATTTAAGTACACACTTGTGCCGCAACCAACCGCGTTGGATACATTATTCCATGCAGCAGGATTGATAACGGGAAGGCCATCGACGAGCAAACCTCCACCAGAAATGCTATGGAGTGCATAGATTAACAACATCCCTCTTGACCGAAGTCGGATCATAAATTCACCTGCCAGAGTGCTCGATAATACCTGCGGAGTAGAACTGAGTATATAACCTATCATATCTCAAGTGCATCAGGTAGTACCTTTGACAAAAGTAGAATCCGGATGAGCAAAAGTATATGCGTCAGTGGCTGCACCACCCGCGCTCTGTCCGAAAATAATGATGCGATTGGGATCTCCGCCGAAATTAGCAATGTTGTCGTGGACCCAGTTCACAGCAGCGTCAATATCCAGAAGCCCAAAGTTTTGAGATCCAGTGGAATTTGTAAGCTGCGGTGCATTTGGCTGGCCAAAGATGTTCAGCCTATAATTGAATGTAACAACAGTAACATCGTCGTTGTCGCGAACGATGAACTGGCCATCGTACGTCGGTATATTACTCTACCGAAAAAATCAATGACAATCATCATCAAATTAGTGTCACATACTCACAGTACCAAACTCAAACCCACCGCCGTAAATCCAAACCATGACAGCCGTATTCTGCTTTCTGAAAATACTCGGCGCCCAGATATTGATAGAGAGACAATCTTCAGATTCCGTTACATTTCCAATAACACCCCCGGTAAGCTTCAGAAACTCGACATTTGCGGGACTGTTCATTTGAATGCATGAATCTCCGAATCTATCCGCTAAGAAAGGAGTCACACGACTTGGTGGAAGTTTTGGAGCAGTCCAACGACCCGCAGTTGCATATGGGATACCAAGAAATTGTCTGACATTGAGACCAGTCAGAGTCCCGAGAACATCCCCTTGTTGGGTGTGAACGAGTAGCTGAGCGGCAGAGAATGCTACCCAAGTGATTGTAAGGAAGGAGAGTAAACGCATGTGTGTTCAAGGTAAGAGCACAATCAGATGGATGTAGGGTCTTTATGGCTGGACAGTGAGTGTGCGTGTGACCCATACTACTTCGAAAGGCCCCGTGTATGATCTGGAACCAAGCGGCCGTGAGGTAAGGCTTTGGACGCAGGAAGATTAGAATCATAAGGCAGGACGGCTACAGTTGTACAGTATCTTGACCAAGGGAATGTACACAATGCTGGTTCAAAGTGCTCCAAACCAGGTATTCCAAGGGTGTGAATGGCAGGTTTGATAGGGTGAACCGAGAGAAATAGATGTTTTGATCAGCATCCGAGCACTTTTTTTTTTAGCATTTCTACGCCCAGCTGAGAGAACAGTGGTCTCCGGGTACAATAGTGAAGAATCGATAGTACCTGCTGGACTGTGGATCAAAGGCACCGAAGATTGGATGAGAGAAGCACTTCAGGTCAAGAGATCTCGTGACCAATCCGGAAACAATGCATCAGCCTTCTGAGCTACCATTTACAGGTATCATGTGTGACTAGCAGTTTCCGTCAACACACAAAAAAGCTCAGTGTGAGTTCATGCCACACCGACAAAGTGATTCTAGTGCTGACTCTACTGATCATAGTCGTAGAAACCTTTTCCATTCTTCCTTCCATACCATTGAGCATCCACCATACGTTCCAAAAGGACGCTTGGTCGGTACTTGGAATCACCCGTCCCCTCATATAAGGTCTTTTGGATAGCAAGACAAGTATCAAGACCGATGCTGCGGGAGGAAAGGCATATGACAACGGATGGAAATTTTAACGATAACCTAAAACTCACAAATCGGCTAAAAAATGAGGCGGGCGTGTCAGATTGGTTGAATTTGAGCGTAGGTCAAAGACCGTACCAAGCTGGAGTGGACCCATTGGATGGTTCATACCGAGTTTCAGAGTGGTGTCGATATCCTCACGAGTAGCAATACCCTGAAAGAGAATGTAAACATGAAGACCGAGACCATAAAATGAGATAGGGCCAACCTTTCCAAGATGCATGATCGCCTTTTAATATGCTTTGAAGTCAAGAGAAAAACAATGTAGAAATAACACACAACCCACCTCATTGATGAATGGCATTAACAAAGCATTTGATACAAATCCGGGGACATCCTTCGAGGTAGTGACCTCTGAATGGTGTCAGGGTACTCATGCGTTTGTACAGAGAATTTCTCACCTTTACCGCATGCAATGGCAAACGCACGTGAACGACTGAGTGTGTTCTCGGAAGTTTGAAGAGCCGGGATCAGTTCCACTAGTTTCTAAAAACTATTCAGAGCACCTATGTCTAAATCTGCCACACGCATACCATGACCGGAACGGGATTGAAAAAATGTAAACCTGGGGCGAATCAGCTAAGAAAATTGCTTCTTCAGCTCCGAATGACCCACCGACAACGCGGCTTGCAATAGTTTGACCCTCCTCACTCGCAGCACTCACACCCAGCGGAATAGCAGACGCAGCAATCTTGGTAATACTGATTGAGCTCGTATTGGTCGCAAGAATTGCCTCTGGTTTCAATTCGGAAGTAAACGACCCAAAGATCTTTTGTTTAATAGGCAGAGACTCTGACACTGCCTGAGATGCATTTAGCTGTCGCACGGGTCAACTGTAATGCACAGCCTGACCTCAACAACCATGTCGACATCACGCAAACCCCTGAGATTCTCGGCAACAGAAATACGATCTTTTACAGTTTTCGCATCTTCTGCTGTCAATCTTCCTTTGGATACGTCCTTGGCAAGGAGTTTGTCAATTAGCGCGAAACTCTTCTTGACCTGTTCAGGAGACTTGTCATGAATTACTACAGGGACCTTGGCTCGGAGGGCCGACACGAGGGCAATGCCGGTTCCCATTTGACCAGCACCCATGACACCGAGAGTCCGTACTCCATGAGCAACAACTGACATTGCTGTAGAAAAGAGATAGGTAATAGTAAAGCGCCATGTGAGTCTGGACTCCCATCAATTGCATCAACCGGAACAAATACTTTCGGACCAGTCCTTAACGCTCAGTCTGTAGAGCTACGAGGTGAAAGCAGATAATGGATAGAAGGACGATTCAAGATTGGAGTCGTGGTTTCTATGTATCATAATGTTGTTGTGCATATATTTTTTAGACATAGTTCATCTCATCTTGTCCCTTAGCTGTTTGTGCACCTCAGCCTCGTTCCATCGGGTGTTACTGTGTGACTCAGACGATGTCAATGCGGCTTGACAACGCCCGCCGTGTCAGGCATGAATATAAGAACCTGAATAGGGATGGTACAACTGACGTATTGATACATTAAATTTGGGGCTTCTAAGGTTGTTGAATTCATGGAGCGTACAGAAACCGATTTTGCCTGGGTTCTTCCAGACTTTCATCCCTGATATGTCATTTGCAGGAATGAATTCATCCATATTGAGTGAGCTGAATACACCACCAATGGAGACTCCTCGATACGCCCAACACTGTAGCTGACATAGCTTTGCATTTCACGACTTGGAACAGATATAGTGAAGTGGTACGGAATAGAAGCCTTCCTTTCAACGGGGATCAAGTATGGTGATGCTAAATAGAGGGAATATCGTATACATGGTGGCCGACGTCTGAGTCAAGACTGAGAGATCAATCAAGTTCTATTGATGGAACAGCTGTATTCTATCAATGGAAGTCATACTTTCTTATTTCTCAGGCTGCTCAGAGCTCAGAACAAGTTACTTGACTCATGTAAGTAATCTCAGGATATATGCTGAGAGAATAGCTTGCAGAGAAACAACTTTGAAGATTGCAGTTTAATCACAAGCCCAAGAGGAGAGGAATATCTCAGACCTCTTCGGGAACTTTTCTCATTTGTGAGGCTATTCGGCAGTGAAAACATCCGAGGCGTCGCTACCGGGCATTTCCAGTTGACATAAATAGTAAATAGTATCCGTCTTTTTGATAACGATCAAAGCTTATAGCCTATAGCTATCTCGTCAACACATTTGTTTTGTTTCCACAACCAGTCAGACTGGAGACGCTGAAGATGTGTTCTAGTTATATTCATGCTGCAGTGACATCGTATCTCCTCAATGAAAAGAACCTTATCCTACTTTCTGAATGCGAATAAGAAACCATCATAGCCCTTTGTCCCTACGTGTTGAACGACGGTACTGTCAACATCTGTGTCTGCTTTAATAGCATCTAACAACCTGCGAACACCTTCAACCTTGGCATCTGAATATTCAAGGTCGGAAACCAGGCCACCGCGGTTCATATTGTCAACAATCTGAAAACTCAGGAGGTCAGTATGGAGCCCGTGACAGGAGAGTCAGAATGTATAGGAATAGAGATATGCTTATGAAAATGATGAAATTCAAACTGAACTAAAGCCAAGCCAGCAAAGGTCAAAAAATATGCGCGCCTCACTTACAATAACTCCACCTGTACGAGTGAGTCTTTTAGCATGCTTGTAATATTCCAGGTTTGAGGGCTTGTCCGCATCAATGAAGACGAGATCGAAAGGCTGTGAGGAGTCCAGCTTTTCAAGTGTATCGACAGCACGGCCCACAATGATGTTCACTTTGTTGGCAAGTCCAGCTGCTTCTATATTTTCGGTTGCAACCTAGATTGATTGGCCCAGATACATAAGTATGTAGGACTAGGCGTGAACAATTGGTGGTGATACCTTTGCATGGTGCTCGAGCAACTCTAACGTGGTTATTTCCCCGTCATCCGGGAGGGCTCGGGCAAACCAGATAGTAGAATACCTAAAAAATGATATCATGAAATTAATATGGTAATAGACGGCTCATTCCAACGGAAGACAGACCCTCCTAAGGTCCCAACTTCTAAAACCCTCTTAGCACCAATCGATCGAGCTAGAAGGTGCAAAAATTTTCCTTGTGTTGGGGTGACAGCTATGTCCGGAAGACCGTGTTTGTTGTTCTTATCACTTGCCGCCTCAAGGACAGGGTCATCACGCATCAGAAAAGAGTTGAAGTAGGCATCAGCACGTTCCCAATCTTTGAGTGTCGTCTCCAATTTACTATCCCAAACCTTGGTTGTCGCCATTGGACCGTAGGATATACTGAGTGCCGTGGATGTTGACGTGGATGAGTGGGTGAAAGTTTCGACCAGTAATCGTGGTTTTTATAGCCATCCTTGTGGTAGACGATTAAAAATATCACGAATCTGGTTAGAGATAAGGTCATGATTTCAGGGGCCTGTCGTTCTCCTTAAATTATTCCCGGGACAGACGGAACTCGGCGGGGATCTGCATCCGGTGTCACATAGTGACATAATTTTCAGTAGGAAAATATACAGTTACACGAGCAGAGATTAGTTAAAAACTAAACTTTATCATGTGGTTTTGATAAAAAGATCTGAATCATCGAGGACTTTTTGAAACTGCATGATTTAGATAATACTGGAGGATCAATTATCTTATTTTCAATAATTTGGAATTTCCGACATGGTTTATTCCAAGATCATTGTTCGCCAGCGCTGCATACACATCGGCTCGGGAACTTCCGTTAATGAATTGTCACTTGGGTACGTAAATTTAAATATCAGCTGTCAAAAAACCAGACTAGGAACTATTCAATACCCCAAAATGTACATTGCTGGTTGCTACCCCACTAGTAGTGCACTCATATGTTTTTTTACATCCTAATCTTTACTATCACTGTAAGATATTGTCTACTTGGACTTTGTCACAAACTTCATTCAACTAAATCTTTGGAACCAAGGCAATCACAATGATCTTACTGTTATGAATTTCCCCTTGGAAGATGAGGATAAGATAGATTACTGGGAGAGGGACATTCCCTTGGTAGAGCCTATCTGTTACAACCTGATTATTTCAACTCAGACTACAGCTTCTTTAGATTTATATAATAATGAGTACATGCCAGGGATAAACCAATATATTTAAGAGTAAAAAACTATTTACTATAGCCCCTATTTAAATAGTCTTTACTGAGGTGTTCTTTTGATAAATGAAAAAGTTTATAAAAGAATAAAAGAAGCAAGGAAGTTAAGAAAACATAAAGTGATAAAGCATATAATTGTCTCTGAGATCTTTAGTCAGAATATCCATAAAAGGTCAAATTGAATATCTACATGGTTGAACATATGATAAAGAAT
>Ga0153938_1000053_pt1 | contig 37679 bp, 54 predicted proteins | sample TSNY022MetaG_FD_104740 | JGI IMG/M metagenome (GOLD analysis project Ga0153938, IMG submission 104740) | Attine ant fungus gardens microbial communities from New Jersey, USA - TSNJ022 MetaG | ecosystem: Host-associated > Fungi > Mycelium > Unclassified | place: USA:New Jersey: Brendan T. Byrne... | reverse complement strand
CATCCCTTCTTTCTCTTTTCATGGGATATTTCTCTCTAAACAGAAAGAATACTCCAAGGATCAATCAGACTCCACCACTACGGCCTCCTTCTCAGTACCACGCCAGTAACCAATCTCCACTGATCGTCACTGAGACGACTACCACTCGTACCGAAGTAGTCACAACGACAACTCAGACAACGACACACTTTCTCTCAGTACCAACATGGAGGCAGCGGAGCAAGACCAATGGTACAAATCTTTGGCGCCCTAGGACTGCTGGCAGCATAGAGGTGACTGAAGAGCTCGCTCCATCTAGAAAACGCAACAAGGAACTTCCACCCACACCCTCAGGCTTGCCACTTTTTGCGCCTCGTTCTCCAGCAATAACATCACATAGGCATCAAGATGCATCAACTACATCACTTTCCCAGTCTGTACCTGGGCTTGGATGCGCGCAACCTATTTTGCCCCGAACGCCTGGTTCATCGACGTTTCACGAAAGCGAAGTGAACACTATTGCCTTTGTTCCGACCCTCTCCCAGTCCCAACCTGTATCTGAATCATTTCTGAATGTCAAACGACCTCAGGATTCTCACGGGTCAGGTTTGTCACCATATCTTACATCTCCAAAGGAAGTAGAGCGACGCACACGTGGGATATCTCTCTTTGGTTTTACTAGTGCCTTCGATGTAAAGGTGAATCCGAAAACAAAGGAGCAGGCCCAGGAACCAGCTTCAGAGCAGCTGAAACCTTTGACCAAAAAACTGTCGTTTTGGAATCGAAAGAAGAGCCGTTCGCGACCTCGTCCTTCCACTGTCCAAGGGGATTTTTCTGACTTCCGTGATTCTTGCGAAATCGATCTTTCTAATTTAACGACCCCTGCTCCTTCTTCTCAGAAACTGCAATCTCGTGATCTTCTCTCGCATTCTTTCTCAGAACGTCCACACTCGTATTATCCAATTGCCAGTCCAGATGTTTCCATTTCTCCACCATCGTTACCTACTCGGCGACCGACAACTGCAGATAACTCCATTTCAACTGCAGAGCACACTTCCTTCAAGAGTAGCTTGATCTCAGGTTCAATGAGAGCAACGGCACCCGGTTTTTTGGGGACAAATGAGCAGAACCGTCCCTTAAGGCTTCGTTCGCAGACAAATCCACCATTACTGCGCCGTTTATCCCTGAATGTGTTTTCATCTCCATCCCTCCTTACTGCTTCACCCACGTCCTCTTCTTCTTCTCCTCTTCCAAGCTCAACTTCTGATCCGTATCGTGGTTCAATGATCATTCCACGTCCTTTGGAAGAAGAGTCTCCTGATATTTACCTCGGTCGATTGATGGATGTTGTTAGCAAAGCTGAAGTCACGAGCATTTTGGCGTCCAGGTATTTCTCGTCCCATGTCCTTCGTGTCCTGGGTTCTGAGATTTTTCTAGTGCTGAGCCTTTTTATGCCGCAGCATTGGAAGTCTTCATCGGGCGCTTCAATTTCGTAGGGCATCCTCTTGATATTGCTCTTCGCGAGCTCCTGCTGGAAATCGGGCTGCCCAAGGAAACACAACAGATTGACCGTGTCATGGAGGCATTTGCCAAGCGTTACATTCGATGCAATCCTGATCTTTATGTTACAGATGGTAATTCTTTGCAGCCATCATCAAAGACTTTCGCTAAAATTAGTTTAGATCATCCCTATATCCTGGCGTTCAGTCTTATAATGCTTCATACTGATGTTTTCAACAAGTCCAATCGACGCAAGATGACCAAAGCGGATTATGTTAAGAACACGAGCTTACCTGGAGTTGAGGTTGAAATTCTAGAGGTAACCATTTTCGACATGACAACTTATCAGGTAGCTCAAAGTCTAGTTTTAGTATTTTTATGACAACATCATCTTCGCGCCATTCATATACATCGAAGATCCATTGGATTCCAATGATCAACGTAGGCTTATGACGGACCCCAATTGTCGAACAACCGTCTTCCGAGATGCCACATCACAAAATTCTGGTCTTGCATCGGCTGGGCCAACATTGACTAACAGAACTCAAAAGATTGACCCTTACTACATGATTAGCAATGTAAGTTCATCGCTAGTCTCCTTCCACATCTAAAACCACAGTTTTTTAGGATCTCCTTAGTCCCCTGCGTATTGACACTGAATCTTTTATACCCTTGTCAGATCCATACAGTTGGAGAGGTACTGCGGAAAAATGGGATGAAGAAGAATTATTGCGAGCTTTTGCTGATGCTCGTGTTTTGGAAGTGGGGAGGGAGTATATTCGATCTTCTATATTTTTCGGCCTTCCTGCTGGGAGTACATCAAATCCACGAATAACCACACACCCAACCCTTCACGATATTTACTCAGATTCCGAGGGCGACTTGACTCTTCGGGTGACTAAAATCGGCCTCATTGACCGCAAAGACGAGCTTAACGAAGATGGCAAGAAGCTCCTAAACAAGAAATGGAAGCCCTGGGGAGTGTTATTGACAGGGTCCCAATTACTATTTTTTCGGGATTCTTCTTGGATGCACACTCTGATTTCAAAGACAAAGGAGGACAGTGATGGTCAAGTTATGTTGCCGTCGTCAGCAATCCTGAAAATCGACGAGCTGTTGTCCGTGAAGAATGCGATTGCTGTTCTTGATAAATCGTATATCAAGGTATGTCATTTCATATATTCAAAGTAGAAACTGATAACATGGACCGCAGCATCGGTTCACTTTCCGATTGGCATTGTCTGATGGTCGTCATCTATTACTCAAAACCTCATCAGAGCGTGACATGAACCAATGGATATCACGAATTAATTACGCAAGTGCTTTCAAAACAGCAGGAGTTCGCATGCGGCTCCTTAGTATGTCAGGAAGAACCATGGAACTCACTGGTGTTGCTGCTGCGACTTCTCATCTACACGATCTCCAGAACCAAAGCCTTTCTTCCTTCGCCGACCTCGCAAATTGGGATGAGAACGCACCTCGGGCGCTTTTTGAAATGCTTTCTGGTGACAGTCCAGGAAAGAACCGTCCTTCTTTTCAAAGGAAGGTTACATTGAGAACAAACCGAGAGGAAGTAGAATTGGAAGGGCCTGTGCCAGTTGAAGCTGAGAAGACACCCGAGTTTAGGGATGCATTCGATCAAGTAAAGGCTGATCTCGCAGCCGAGAGATGTATATGGAGAGGAAATGGCTCTAACACAACTTTGACCCTCGTAGATCCCATGACATTGACAGGAGACCTGAGCCCTCATTCGCAAGCGTCTTCATTAAATGACCATCCTCGGCTGCGATCGCAAATTATCGAGGCGAAAATTTCTGATCTAGACAACCGACTAATCACAACCCAAAGGCACCTTGATGCACAGATTCGCTTTATACGCACTGTTGCGACGTTAGTGCCATTTCAGAAGGCAACTCGGGATCACCTCATAATTGCGCTCCAAACAAGAGCTTGTACTGTGATGCAGCTTCGTCTAGATATTGCTCGTATGCAATGTCATCGGAATGTTCTCCGGGATGACATGCTTGCAGAGAACCGCATTTGGAAGGAGGTGAAGGACGTTGCTTTGAAGGTGGCGAAGGAAACACTACAATCTCGACAGAGTCCAGAGATGTCCACATCTCATGTGGTGTCATCAGAGCCTACTCAGAGACTTCACAGTCGGGAATTGGAGCCCTCCATTTGTGAATCGTTCCACACCGCTATCGACTTCGGACCAGATTGGCCCTTTTCTGATGAATTAGGGTCCCCATTTCTTGTAGCGCCGTGGGTCCCAGACTCTCCCAGGCCAAGCACCTCAGGATCATTTTCGTCATATAGACATGATGATGGGTCTTTGCGAATTCGGAAAAACGACTCTGCGTTTGCAGCAAGATTACAAAATGATCACGGTACCGCCCTCAGTGGCGGAGATATTAATATTGTTCCAGAAAGTCCAGTGGAGGAAGCAGAAGAATGGAACAAGACACGGTGTGCAAAGCATGTGTCTCTGGTTAGAGTACCGTCAACCCTGGATTTCTTATCTATGAACAGGCACTTGACGCTAACTGCATCAACGGACGCTGGTGCACTACATAGTGAATTTTAGATTTTTGGATGGATTGTTCGATTTGATTGCAGTGGCATAGGTTAAATTTTCTTTTAATTTGTGAAATTTATTCGTTGTACTATATCGGGATGGTGCATCGTGCAGGGTTGCCAAGAGACGGAAGGCACAGGTACGACAGCTCGCAATTATGGGTATTCTACTCAACCAAGTTGGAGTATCAAGACCATGGTAAATTTATCACTCGGCCTGTCGGTGACTGTTTCACTGCTCTTGTCCTTGCCTTTTTCCTCCTCGTCCGCTTCTCCCCTTCGATCCCACCATGTTCAAACAGTCCGACAAGCCGCCTGTCCCCTCTCCAATACAGTCGTGTACTCAGATCTTGGATCCTCCACACTTTAGGGGGCAGCTCGGCTCAGACTCGACCGACCTGAACCAACGGTCGGCTCTTCATAAGGCGTCTAAGCCGAGTCGAGTCCTTTCTCAGAAGAGCGTCGAGGATTCGAAAGCCCCTCCGAGGAATTTGAAAAGCCCCCTCATCCAGCCAGTCACCTTACATAGACGTACATTTTCTACCCTCAGCGAAACAAAAGAATCCCATCCTATATCTATGATCTCAACGATCGATGCCATTGTGATGCCTACCTCCAAAGTTAAAATTCCCAAATCTTCGATTGGTACATCGCCAACACCACATATCAAGCCAGTATCTTTTGAAAGTACTCCTAGCTCAGTATATCGCTCTGCAATCATCAGAAGACCAAATAGTTTGATTTTTATCCAGTCTGGAGACGATGCCAAAGAGGACCAAGCTCTTTGCTCTCCTTCAAATACATCAATTCTGAGATTGCCTCGGCCAAAAACCACCCCTAGTCTTCAAACAAGAGAATCCTCTTCTGAAGCGATGCAACAGCATTTTGCTGAGGTCAGACGGGTGAGGAAGATGACCAAGGTAAGCATATCTGTGCGTGGCTGCCAGCAAAGATTCTAAAATAGTTAGCTTCTTGGCCAGGAACTTCCGCCTGAATTAGTCCAAGTAGTAGATAATCGGTGTGAGCGCTCCCGCGGTCGTCTCTATTCCACTGCATCATCTACTTCTGACTCTGTTCCCTCTATCACGACGTACGAGAGCTATACGGACGCATCAGAAGGAGAGAATAGATCATCATTGACCAGGCCTGGAACCGATTTCCAGGAGCGAAGAAAACGAATCACGAAATTAACCCAGTTCTTTGGTGTGAGGCACGCGGACCTTACCTCTGTCGTGGCTGCGAAGCCCATACACCATCGCGCGACTTCGAGTATCTTCTCACCGAAATTGGTGTCATTGGAAGAGCCAACAAGAGTTGGTATCAAGATGATCAGTCGGAAGCGCTTTGGTTCGGGCGAAGATATGCGGGAGGTCGAGCTGGGTGATGCCATTGACAAACTACGTTGTCTCAAGGCAAACTAGCTTCAATTTTACTCTATATCCTATATCACAGCCAGCTCGGGTTGCATCAGCAGTACAATATATCTAATAGCGTCAGTGTCTTATTTCATTATACGTCCATTTAATTCGACTTTCTACGATGGCATGAAGTCTATTTTCGTACCAGAAGATAGATGGGATCCCCAAGGACTATACTGGTCATATGACGGAAAGAGCCAGTCAGTGACATAAGGAGGCCACCGAAGGAAAGATAGGCAGTACTTGGAAATTATCAGACAAGACCTGTTGTCACGATATAACACATACACGATCTCCGCAGTTCCACTGTCAAATTTATACACCTGAGGAAAAAGCAGCAAATAATTGGTTAGGTTCTGGAGCTGTTTGGAATGATGCTGACCTTTCCATACATCACGTATTCATAGTCTTCCTCCAGGCCATGCTTTCCTTTCCCATCCGGTCTCCACTTGTGACGGTCCTTGTCCGCTTCTTCCTCCTCGCCGTCCGTGGCCATTGACGGGACACCTTCACGATCCAGTGACGAAGCAAGAGCAAGGGCGAAACTTTCCCCATTTTGAAGTGGGAAAAGCTCAAGATTGTAGTCGAGAGTCAAATCCATATCATAATTCTTTGAATGAGCATACAGGCGAGAAACTGAAGCCAAGATTAGACAAATAATTACAAAGAGATCAGAGCCAGACCCCGGTCGAATTTCCTGCCCTCCTTGTCAATTGCATCAAGGGTGAAGATGTCATCAAAGACGATATTGGAGGATGTGTTTGCCATCTTCTGAAGGAAGAAGGAGAATTATCAAGTGACTGACTCTTGATCATGTTGATTGCATCATGATGTTGCTATTATGTTCCGTTTCCTCGCCAGCAATTGGCGCAACAAGCGCTTCCTCGTCACAACTCGCTATGTCCACTCCAGTCTTCTGCGCACGCCACCCAAATCGGCACCTAGGGAGTGTCCAACTCCCCTTGTATTTGTTTCAGCCCAATCTTGGGATGAGGATTCCAGCCAAGGGTAAATCTCCTGATCATTGACACTAAGTTAATCAAATAAATGCCGTTGCAGGATGACCACACTCTCTTCAATGCTCTCTGAAAAGGGGTTTACTTGTCTGCAAATTGACCTAGCGCTGCCAGATCCTCATATTCGCAGCAACTCATCATCTCTCATGAAGTGGTTTGAAGACGGTTCGTCCCGCTCCTCCATCGACATGGACTTCGGTAAATGTGTGCTGCTATCTTCATCACACAGGTCTTCGCTCTGCTATCCGTCTGAATATGTTGTCTTTTCCTCCAGTTGTGTTTGCCCGATCAGCTGGCTGCCTCATTGCTCAAACATATATTTCTTCTAATCCTGCAATGGGACTCTTTTTGCTCTCACCACCTCTCAATAATATAGAGATAGAGTCCTCCCGCAGTCAAGATGGCTTGCCTGCTCTTCCGACAAGGCTGACTGAGTTCAACTTTGAGCCCTTTTTCCCAATCGCAATTATGGCCACCGCAGAGCGCATGGAACTCCTCATGAAGTCTAATCAACTTGCACAGGCCTCGGCGGTTCATAAATATGTCGTGAAATCCCTACAGGGACAACAAGCATATAACGATGTACAAAATTGGCTTGATAACATAGGAATCTAGTTCTTTAATTGCAGGTATCAAAAGCTTTTGGATACTACACGAGTGGCATAATGAGTACCATCTCGGACGAGATTGCGCAGGTTGAGTTACTAGTTGAGAGCAGGTAATCTGGTCATCAACCGGGGGGAGAAGAAAAAGGCAATCAGGGATGCCTGGATGCCTGTGTCATGAGGATGCAGCCTCCTCTCCGTATTCTTTCTTGACCTTTTCTTGAGCTACCATGGTTTCCAGCCCTGGAAGTACAAAGTTCCAGGTTGCTCTTGCTGCAAGGACCCGACGTACTTGATGTTGTATGAGTTCGTGGAGTTTTGGTACATTTGCAAGCTTAGCACGGCTTCCCATTAACGACGTCGTTGTTAGGTCAAGGACAAAGTTGGGAGACATGCTGAGTGTCAAAACAGGCGGATTCGAGCCAGGTGCGGGAGGTGTTACAAAAATCTGATGAGTATTGTAGACCCAGTTCGCAGTGTTAGGGTAGTAGAATATTACTCACTGTGGACTTGAATTGGGATAGAGATATGGTAAGAGATATAGGAAGCCGTGCAAAAGAGGCCATAGGGTAATTAAATAGGTAGGATGTTGAAAGGGATACAGAAATCGTGTCTGTGTAGGTTGCATCGAACTCAACCGTCTAAAAGATGACCATGCGGTCATGCATGAGAGATGTGTATGAATGAGGGTGACAGTGCACGCACCGCCTGGGTATCTCCAGAATGCGGTCTATGCCGCGCGTTGAGTAACCGGGGCGCCGACACACCTAGGTCAATAGAGTGAATTTTGATATCGTCCTGAGTAGTAAGTAGCTTAATTCGGTATTTATTTGATGCACAAGAAGGGACTGACCAGAAAGCCTGGCGGACGGACTCGATTCGCGAGTTCTTCAATTTTTCTCCGAGCAACTTCATCTCCCTCAATACCAGGCAATTCGTCTCTTATTCTTAGCCTGTATATGTCTAATACCTGAAAACAAACTCAGCATTCTATCATAAAAAAGGTATTTACTGACCTGTTTGAACAGCACATTAAACCATTCTGCAGGTTCGGCATCCTGATTACCGTCTGAGGGCATTTTCTCATCCAAAGTGGCGTGTAGTCTTCGAGAAAGAAGATCATTGTCAACACGGGGAAGGTATGAGGACGTCTCAAGAGGATATTGAGTTGACTCTAGAAACAGATAGCGAAGGACGAGACCCGTGAGGATAAGGACGGAGAGCTGGCCTAGAACAAGGCCTTGAGTAAACGTGGGTTTGAAAGTGAAAAGGTAATTGTTAGACATGATCTACTGCAAACATACGGAGTGAAGGGAAATCATCTGCCCAGCACTGAACGGAAATAGTTCAGTAAGCTCTCGACCCATCACCTCACGTGTTATTCTATATGTCAGTCACGTCCTGGAATTCACGTTGACCATGACCGTTGCCTTCGTATCTTGGCCCTCCGCACCTCTCACTCATCGCCTGGTGATAAATGCCCTCAGGAAAATTCAAGGGGAGATAGAAATCGTGAATAGCCTTAGCAAGAACCAATATGACTGCCTCATCCAATGGTCTACCTACGATGAAATCGATCATGAGCTGACCAATACTCGCCGCGAGTCTGTTCTGGCGTCTAGTTACACGTTCCGGAAAGCAATTATTAGGAAAAATCATCTTGCACATTCGATATATGCCTACCTCACTAAAAATCCAGCTTCCATCCTCCAGAAAGCTACTCCTCAGACATATAATCTAGATCTCGCATTCGCCGATGAGTTGGAGGGAAAGTGGTCGGACGATCTATATGATCTCGGTGACTTACTGGAGAACAATTCTCATACATGGTGGATTCTGAAACCGTTTGTTGTCTTCATTTATCATCATTCCATGCACTTACCTTACCCCATTATCTGGAAGTGGCATGGCAGACCGGGGGATGGGTATACGTCTATTTAATAGCAAAGCAGCTTTACAGGAGATACTTCAAGATTTCGAGTTATCGGACTCAGAGGTTGAGGGTAGTTCCCATTTCGGAGATGAACTGTGTGCTATGTCAAGGACTGCTGTCGTCATTTCCCAGCTTCGACAGTTTGTTGTTCAGGTCGGACTAGGCTTGTCCTTATCTATCTCCAAATCCCATTCCAACTTTCTTTTTTGGTTTTAGGAGTACATCTTGTCACCTCTACTCCTTGATCCACGCGAAGTGCCGTTTGATGATATGCCTCACCTCCCTAGCCATCATCTTCGGGGACATAAAGTCAGTTCTATCTTATTGTTTATTCTATCTTGCGTCCCTCAAAGCCATGCCTAGTTCCATTTGAGGGCCTATTGCGTGGCGTCAGGGGCTTTGCAGATATATCTCTATGATCGTATCTTGGCTCTTTTCTGTTCGGTGCCATACAAAGGACCAGAGATTGGCGAATCAGCAGGGGAACTATTTCCAAAGAATCTTGAGGCACATCTAACCAACACCTCATTGCAAACAGATCGAGGAGAAGAAGGTGTAAGGTTGTTCGACGAACTGGTAGGATGTCAGATTTTGAGCGAGAACGCTCTTGTTCTCGATTTATTTACGAAAATTGATTACGAGAACATCATCCAGCAAATGACACACATTGTTGCTGAAACGTTCCGTGCTGCCTTGCAATTTCCAGTCCATTTCCAGGCAAGTCGGCAAAAAATAAATCTATGGGGAAGTGTCATTTGTTGATTTTATCTCAGCCCCTTGAAAATGCCTTCGAATTGTATGGGATCGACTTTCTGGTGGAACATATACCATCGTCTCTACACAAGTTTCAAGTTAAGATTTTAGAAATCAACGCGGAACCTGCAATCGAACTCACCGGTCCTCGCCTGAGTTGGCTACTTGAAGACCTGTTCGTTTCTATCGCAAAATTTTGTGTGGACCCTTTTATAAAAAAGAAACGGACAGCAGATATACATGGACATTGGGATATTGGGGAGACTAATGACCATCTGATCAAGTGCTTAGACAAAGTTCTACATCCTGGTAGTCTGGACACGTGACTTGAATAGTATTTGGAAACTTCAAACTTCAAACTTCAAACCACAATGTCAGCTAAACTCAATAACCAAGACTTATACACTCCCACCAGGAAACGGTCCAAATGGGATGAAGATGAGGATACAGAAGACCTCAGTGCACCTACGCACATACACATTCCCAAAAAGCGCGCAAAATACAAAGCCTCCCGTTCGCAACCGCCTGACAGAAAATCTTCTTCTCTTTCACCTTCTCCGCCACCAGTTTCCCGCCAAAACCATAGCATCCATGTGCCTCCTCGAACGTCACATCCTCCTATACAGTCTTCACGATCCGTTTACTGCTATGAACGACTTAATCAGATCGAAGAGGGCTCTTATGGAGTCGTGTTCCGTGCTCGTGACAAGCAAACGGGGGATATCGTTGCGCTGAAGAAGCTGAAGCTTGACGAAGAAAAGAATGGTTTTCCGATCACAGCTCTGCGTGAGATTTACTCACTCATGACCTGTCGACACGAAAATGTGGTGAGGATCCGGGAAGTCGTTGTCGGTGATACATTGACCCAGTGCGTGCCGAAGCTTCCCCCTTCTTAGTTCAATTGTAATCACCACATGATTTGCCTCAATATATACTTGCTTTCTTCGTCACCACACACACGCACGATATACTCTCCGCCTGTCCCAAGGGTTTTTGTTGTAATGGACTTTATTGAGCATGATCTCAAGACACTGCTCACAAATATGCCCTCCCCGTTTTTACAATCTGAAGTCAAGACCCTGATGTTACAACTTTTGTCTGCCGTAAACCATTGCCATTCCAACTGGATACTCCACCGTGACCTCAAAACCAGCAATCTACTCATGAACAACCGCGGGACAATCAAAGTTGCGGACTTTGGTTTAGCTCGACGATACGGCGATCCAGTGGGAGTTGGCGGTATGACACAGTTAGTGGTCACATTGTGGTACCGGTAGGCGATGTGTTATACATCAGATCAAATTTCAAATTGACATGATAAAAAAAAAGTGCTCCCGAAATCCTGATGGGTGTTAAAACATATTCAACTGCGGTGGATATGTGGTCTGTTGGCTGTATTTTTGCAGAACTTCTCCTCAAAGAACCTTTGTTTCAAGCCAAGGGGGAAATCGAGCTCTTGTCTATGATTTTCAAACTTCTTGGCCCACCTACCAAGAATTCCTGGTCAGACTACTTTGATCTACCCAATGCTAAGACTATTACATTACCGTCACCTCAACCGCATGCGTTTCGATCCAAATTTCCTCATCTATCGACAGCTGGTCTTGATCTCTTGATGTCCTTCTTGACATACGATCCAGAACAGAGAATATCCGCGGAGGAGGCAATACAACATCCCTATTTTACGTCAGTGGCTCTTTTACAAATTTCGTTCGTGTCCTTATATTTTGCTATAGGGAATCACCCTTACCCAAACATCCTGATCTCTTTGGATCTTTCCCATCTGCGGCCGCCGGAGAAAAGTGCGTTTTGTATCTGTTGGCAAAAATACTTATTTCTTAACTTATTCCATAGGAGACGAAAGGCATTTGACAGTCCCTCAGCACCCGTCCGAGCTGCTGATTATAAACTGTTGGCTGAGAGTGAGATACCTTGAAATCAAATTGTATTAATTGTTTGTTGCACATTGGGCAACAACATTGGAAATATATACAAGCCTGGAGATTGACATTGTTACAAATCATTGATAAATTTTTGAGTGAGGAGTTCGCGCATTAGTTGAAAACGCTGTCTGGTACGACCCATCTCTCCACATTTGTCGTAAAATTCTTGCACCTCTTCCAGCGTGAAGCGATATTCTTTGGCTATTTCTCGAAGACTTTGATCAATGACATGCATACTCGCAAGAGCAACGAGAGCAGAAGTAGTGATTTGCGTTGGGGTGGCCTGCACTATTGGTGACGGTTCAGTCATGCGCTCAGGTGAAGTAATTTCCGCTCTTGTTCTGCCGCTGATAGGGTCAAGTCAGCTCTCAAAAGCCTGGCACAACTCCTGAGACTTACTCTGACTTGTGGCGCTTCATGGGCCTGGCCCGTTCTAGGTCGTCATCAGCCTTACGTTTCGTCCAAATCGGAGGAGATTCATTTCCTTCCCGAACAATCCATTGACTTTCTTCATTGTCATCCATTTCGTCCTCGCCTGAGCCAAGATTTGCAGGGACGGCTGACCCCGTTTCTGGAGGCAAGGAGATAGGTGTATGTGACGGAGGGAGGGTAAAACTGGACAAAGGCTGTATGTTCTGGAATGAAGGAGGCTGGGTCGGTAAGCTGACATCTGATTCAATGGAAGGTATTTCAGATATAGGGAGAAGGGACAATTGAGAAGATTCATCGGCCCTGTTGGATTCCTGGTCACCATCTACCATGGAGTCTTCGGCCTTGTTGCGCTTCTTGCGAGTGCGCTTTGGTTTTTCTTCAGGTTGCCGTACATACCCAATTTGTCCTTGTTCCCCTTGAGAAATGCGTTTATCTGCCACAATCTGTCCAATTTTTTCGTCCAATCTATGGGCGTGCTTCTTGTATCTTTCACGCCAGGACTGCCATGTATGCCTTGTCACCCATTCATATTCTGGTTCGGTCTGAGGTGAATGCTATCAGTGCAGTGATGAATGGACTATCAATTTCGAAGCGCACTTGTTCACATAGTTGCTGGTAAAGTCTGTTACCCGTTCGTCCACCTATCTCCTTATATGGAATTTTCTCAGCAATCCACTGGCACATATTATCCTCGTCTTCTGCCGTGAATTGCCTTCGCCTGTCAGGTATCAGTAAGAGAGAGACTTGAAAAGGCAGGAAAAGAACTGACTCGTCTCCGGGTCGACGTCCCCCTGGATTTTTGTAAACGACAGGCGTGTATGCAAGAGATCCGTTCTCTATACATTTCTTGACCCAGAGATACGATTCTATGTGTTTGCCTGATTTGCCTTGATAGGCCTTGACGAGGTGCTGGAACACTTCGGTGTTGGGGTCTGCTAAAATCACACGCGAATCGCATATAGAGGAATCTGGATATCCGCCAGAATGCTACAGTGAAATCCAAATTAAGTTTCTTAAGCAATATCCAAGATTTTCTACACACCATGATCCTAGACCTCAGGAGACTGCGAGCATTTGGGTTTGCAATACTAGCGTGGATGTGCATCCGGATAGGCTGATTATCTTCCTCAATGAATATTTGTTTCAAAAGCTTGCCTGAAATTTTGCAAGCTTCGATGAAGGTATAAGGTACTACGAATCTGTTTGGTCTGTCCGAGGTGAGCCAACATTCTCGAAGCCGTTCTTCTTCTGAACTGTGGGGTTGTACGAGGACAAAACCTTGTCTTGGAACTTTAATCTCTACACGACCCCCGAGGGCCTATCAAAGCAAACAGTTTGGTTATTAGCTAGTCAAGTACTCATGCAAGCATACATACCGTGATTGTTTCACATAATTCCGCTTGGACTTCTTGTGGAAGGTCTTTTTGTATGAAAAACTTGACAGGAAGATTGGTGACATCTTGGAAGATGACCTAGAACGGATGGACATTATAAGGCTGTACTGCTAGACAAGAGGACCAAAAAAACCATTGTAATTCAGTGATTGCTCTGCAATTGAGCCCCGAGATTAAGGTTGAGGGTAGAACAACTTAGGGTTGACTCATTCGGGTTAGGGTTTCACTCCACGTGATATTGATATTAGGAAAGCAAGTACATGAAGTCTACTCCAGAACCTTTCCTGGATTCATAATTCCATTCGGGTCAAAAAGGTTTTTGAGCTTCTTCATCAAAGCGATGCTTACATCGTCCTTGGAGTAATGAAGAGCATGTGCCTTTTGGTATCCGATACCGTGCTCGGCGGAGATGGAACCACGGTACGATGCTAATACAGAGAGTGAGAAAGTCTTGGTCGCTACAAGATATCATTCTGACTCACAGACGACCTCATAAACATAGGGTTCAAGAGCTTCTTGGATCTCTGGGAGATAAGAATCTGCAACGATGTTAAGATGCAAATTGCCTGGCGACGAACATCAGCAGATGAAGGAGTGAAGCAAAATAAGTGTTACATGCCATCACCGATGTGGCCGTAGCCCAATACGTGTTTGACAGCCCTTTCATGAAGGAGGCCTTTGGACCTTAGATGCTCCCTGGTGTTATCGACTACTTCCTTGAACGAAGACAAAGGCACAGAGATATCATATTTGTATGGCTTTCCTTCTTTAGAAACTGCTTCTGTTACACCTTCACGGAGTGCCCATAATGATGAAAACTGCGCGGGACTTTGAGCAAGGACCCCAGTATTGATCAAGGGGGTTTTAGACTCCAAAAGATCTTCGAGAAGTGACTCAAGTTTCTGTATTGTATTAGCATTTCACATGAACAGTCGAACGGGGAAAGTTTACCTCTTCGTCATGTTCACGCTTACCCCCGCTTGTTTCCACGAGAACGAAGCATTCGGCACCTGCGACATCTTCATCGCTCAGGGCACGACCTTGTCCATGCTTGACGGCCAGGTCGTAAGCGGTACGATCAATGAATTCAAATGCGGAAAGAATTTCAGAAAGCTGCCGCTTGACGGTCTGATAGAGCGGAAGGACATTCTGGAAGGAGGGAAGAGCTAAGATAACATTGTTGGAGGCCTGGGGTGCAGGAGGGGTGAGGATGGAAACACCGGTGATAATACCGAGGGTACCCTCAGCACCAATGAAAAGTTGTTTGATGTCATAGCCTGATCAAAGTCAATCAACACAACATTTGCTGATTGACTGCCGCGCACCCACCGGTGTTGTCCTTTCGGAGGGTAGTGAGCTGATCTAAAACCGTGCCATCAGGTAGAACGACCTCGAGTCCAAGGACTGTTGCATGTAAAGATCCATAGCGAAGAAGTCGGAGGCCACCCGCGTTTGTTGCTACGTTGCCGCCGATTTGACAGCTGACATGGATCGTTGTCAGTGGTCGTTACACGCAGTCAAGTTGTACTGCGCACCTTCCTTTGGCGCCAAGGTCGATAGGCATAATGTGGTTGTGCGGTGCGACATAATCCGTCAGGCTCTGGAGGATGCAACCGGCATCTGCGACGAGAATACCTGTAATGGAAAGATGAGCCGTATACTCATAAAATGGGAAAGAAAAGATATTGACCTGATACGGGATCGAATTTGCGTATTTTGTTCATGTTGGACAGGGAAAGGATGAGTTCGTCTTTGACAGGGACACTGCCGCCAACCAGCCCTGTGTTTCCACCCTGGGGCACGACGCCGATCCTACGGTCACTGCACCACTTGAGTATTTTGCTGATCTGCTGGGTAGTCTTTGGTTTCAAGACCGTGGTAGAGGAACCATGGAAACGCTGCATCCAGTCGGTATTGAATTGGTCCAGCTCATGAGGCAGGGACGAAACGGGGGCCAAAGTAGATAAAATTGAGCTGGTTGGAAGGATGTTTGAAAAGTGAGCGATGTCTTGGGAGGTTATAGGATTGAGAGGACGTAGAGATGCAGCAGAAGCAAACGCAACTCTGCCAGCGCCGGGTGGGAAGCGCTGGACGATGAGCCTGACGGTGAGCATTTTAGAGTCAGACGCTCAAGGCGTGCGAACTCGCTCTTCTCCTCATATCCACCATGTCCCTCTTACCCTGAACTTTCTCCCATTCCCCACATCTCATGGCTGCCCATGCTGCTGACGGAAATATTGACGGGCATTTCCCTCCCGCAGCAATCTCTGCAGAGACCGACCACACCAACACTACAGTTGTCGAGACCGTCAAGTACAATGGTAATCAGAAACCAACCCACCTTGTATCCAGCACGGGCGCCTCTCTGTCAACAAGCCCAGACCGTGTCTCTGATGTCGCCAGCATTCATAGCATGCCAGAAGTCCTCGTCACTGAAACTCCCCGTCCGACCGTCAGACGACCGTCTACTGCTGCCTCACCTCCACCCGCACCACGGCCTGAAAACCGACCTGAGGTGACTCTTACTCAGAGTCCCCCACCGTCGGAAACCGTCAGAAGGAATCTTTTAAGGCGGCGTGTGCGGTACCGATCCGCGATCGAAGTGTGTACCGTTTCTAAGCCAAGTTCAACTAACTAAAGCCATCTGAATGTATCTGATCTGTGTCCTCTCACAGGCTAGATCTTCCAATAGGTTCTCTGATTTTTTCAATAGTCTTATCCGTCGAGAACTCCCCTTGGCTTCGTCTGCTCCTGAAACTATCGCTGAAGACCAAAATGCAGTAAACACCAATAAAGCAGTCGGTTCGGCTTCACCAGTATTGACCCCAGTTATACCTCTCCCGCCACCCCTCCCTCCACCTTCTCTCCAAGAACTTGGCCTATCTTTGTCCATCTTAACATCTGACCTTTCGCCCACGCACTTTTCTACTCCTCCTGCTAGTGGTACCTTCTTAGCCCCACGCTATCTCCTCCTCTGTCATGCCCAAGGTCTGGATGTTCTGCCTCTAACCTCTCCTCCGGCATCTCAGCCCTACGCATTGGTGCGCAGAGCAGCATTCAAGAGCGTTGTTGTCATGGAGTATCGAGGCATACTAGTAGCCATAGCTGGACGTCGGGATGGTGTTCGTGTCTACGCTCTGGAAGAAGTGAAAAAGTTGATTGAATGGCGAATAGATGTCGAGACCCGCAGGGAGCGAGAGCGTCTACAAAGGGAACTTGCAAAGAAAACCACTTCCCCGCTCGGAACTGAGGCACGCACATCTGTGGAAAAAGCGAGCCTTTCCATCCCGACTACCAACAATCATTTTGGACCTATCCTTCAAAAGGCATCCCACAGGAGCATACCTCATACCTTGTCCGCCCCACTGTCTCCTCTTGTTCCCCGTGCACCGCGTACTCCCACTCGTAGTCGGAAAAAATCTCATGTCTCCCCATTGCAGGTTCCACAAACCCCTGTGGAATCTTCCAGCCAGCCCCCCCCTTACACAAATTCTGCTGATGTTCAATTAACACCTGTCTTGCGAAGCCAGCCTTCAGTAGTTTCTGTGAGAGCTCCAGCACGAAATGATTCAGTCAGTTTTGTACTTGCTGGAGTTTCAACTCGAGCCCATAAAGCCTTGACCTTGGAGAATCATCGTAAATCTGATGACTGGGCTGGATCTAGTGATGATGAGGCCATTGACATTCGTGCAGCAGCCAGTGGCAGTCAAGCTCTTGACGAACGAACAAGTGCGACACTTTCGGCAAGTCGGAATGCCTCGTCAATTGCTACTAGACCTTACTCCTCGACTGTTGGCTTACAGAGGCAACGACCTTCAAACCTTGATCTATCCGCAACCCGGAATGCCAGTATCCCCAACTCTGAACCCTCTCCTACTCCGACTCTTTTGACTCTTCGCCACGCTTTGCGGCAACAGCCTCTAGAAACTGAATCGCCAGATCCATGTGATGCGGAAGATGACGATGATGAAACCGATGGCAGGATTAGTCTCGCACAAGCGCTGATGGAGAGTCGTATACCTGACTTGCCGCCTCCAGGTACCACGCAACTTCAAGAACCTATCCTGATCAACACGACCCACAACATGCCACAGGATATCATTGGCTCATTCTCATCTGAAGGACATGACTCGGTTGGAATAGAACAGACTAATCGATCTCCTAGACGACGACGTTGGTCCTTGATGCTCTCTGGGTCCTCTTCAATGAGGCGACCTTCGAGTCAGCAGCTGGCCGTTTCCTCGTCCCATCTTCCTCGATCCAGCTATGGCAGCACAGGCACTAACGATGATCAAATTCAAGGAAATGCCCAATATCGAGGACCACCTTCATTGCATTCTGATGACCTTCCGATTTCCACCGTACAACACTCAACATCAGCGGATCCATTGTCTCCGACTGTATCGTCAACGTCTATCATTCCCTCTTCATCGACCCCCACAAATACTCGCTCGCGTTTTTTCTCCAGAATTATTAGTACTACACTCAACAGGCGATCCGATGAGCGTCTGCCTCCCACAATCTCTGCTGCAGATGCAGACACGAGTAGATGGTTGAGCGCACCTCCCCCTCCACTTGCTTCTCCTCCGAAATTGCAATGTGTGAAGCTTCCTGGCACTAAAGGTGCTCTCGTGATTAAGGCTGTGGAGACACCAAGGAAGAGGTGAGTGGTTCTTATTCGCTTGTGAAACTTCACTTACTATTTCCAGTTTCCTCGCGATTCTCTGCGGAGAGAATGGGGAAAAGGTTGAATTATTTGCAGGCACATATCGCTCTGCTCTTCAACTATCAAGAACTTTCATTCTTCCGGATTCACCCCGATCTTTGGAATTACAGCTTCAAGGAGACGATCTTGTAGAAATATTCTTGGTCTTTGCTCAAAATGTATTTGGTCTTGAGCCAGCAACAGTCAGGGTTCGCGAAGTTCGTATCGGACGCGCAGAGCGAAGGGCAGCTCGCCGGCAGGCACGCGAGAATCGACTAGGTGAAGCGTCTGTCGTTGATCACGAGACTAATGAGGATGATATCAATGCAAGCACTAGTCTTGATGTTACCGTTACTTCAAGAGATGGATCCGCTCGACCATCGACTCCGCCGTTTGCCGCCAATGAGCATTCCGAAGCTCAGGATGGACTTCGAGTAGGGCATCCCGAGTCTGCTTTCACGGCACAAACACCAACAGATGAATTTGTTACTATGCAAATGGGTCCTTATACTACTTTCCAGCAACTCAGGTTTGCACCTCAATTTCCTCTGGCTTCAATTGCGGATGAGTTTGTCATACCCCCGACATATCCTAATTCCTTGAGTCTGCGGGGTGAGCACGAATCAGGCGAGGATAGGAATTATGGCCTAGATCATCGCCCATCGCAGTTCTCACCTCCCGGACTACCTGTGCCCACTCCTTCAGGCCCTACACATTGGTATTATAAAGATCCCAAGGGCGTTATGCATGGTAGGCGATGTGATTCTAAATCCATATTTTGCGCTAATATGCACGTTTAGGACCATGGTCGTCAAATCTCATGCAAGCTTGGTATCAAGATGGTCTATTGCCATCTGACCTTCCCGTCCGTCGGGAAGGAGAAACCGACTATACCTTCCTTCGAGACCTTAAACTGCAATGCATAGATCCCGCTCTTCCTTTCCGCTCACCGTTGCCACAATCCATTCCCAATCACTCGCCGAACAGACCTTTGTTACCACCAATTTCCCTCTTGACCCAACCAAAACACTTTGGCCCACCAGCCCTCTTTTTCTCGTCACGAGGAGGTCATAGTACGACGATAGTTGATGCCCGTGGTCGATCCGTTCTCAAGGGTCGTTTCGTTTGGAGCAACGAAGAGTTTCAGAATGAGGTGACACCTTCGTTCAGTAAAATGGGTGACGTGAAACACTTGGAAGCACTGGATGTGAAGAATCGATCGGTACTGGTCGCGATGCGCCGAGGTGGCTTAGAGGTTGTCGATCTAAGTGATGCCCTGCTGCGACCAGCAGATCAGTCACGGACGACACTACCTACCTTCCATCCGCCATCGAATACCATTAACCGCCGACCTCCCTTTGTTTGGAGAATTGGTACATCGATTGATTCATTTAATGCACCTTTATCGACATTTGCTTCCAAGGGCAAGGCAGTCGCACCCAGAAAAGTTGGACTTGGCATTAACAACAAATCTACAGGGGGTCCACAAGGCCTTGTCGGCGCTGAGGCTGACTGCGATCCCAACGATGATGTCCTATTCTTAGGTCGAAAAGATGACGATATTTACTTCTGCGAACGGAACACTGGATCTTTCCGTATACTTCGGCTCTGTCCCAATACCAATGATAAATGTTAAGTATTATATACCAAGACCTTAATACCTGTTATCATATTCACAAGTCCCTCAACTGTGTGTCATTCAGTACAGACATTCATTCTCTACTGTATTTTAGGCTGGATTCTTAAACAACCCTTCTGCATTGTGTCTGGTTTTGAAGAACATATTGGTTACATAGATTTTTGGATACATAATTTTCAAGATCTGTATACATATACATGTATCGTAAACACCATGTGTCCCTGCACAATGTGTGAGTTCATGGCAGTGGTGGGAGTTCATGGTAGTGGGTGGAAAGACTGGGTTCCCAGAAATTTTGATTGACACAGGGACAGTGCTCGGGCACCCTGGATATAGATCTTCTCCAGACAATGCAATCCCACACTTCCTTGAGAATAATAAAGGTGGACTATCAATGCCTATCAAGAGAAAGAGAAGAAACTGGAACACACCCTCAGTCTGACCAAGTGTGGCTGAGCTTCAGCGACAATGGGCTCGAATGGGATAGGAGCCGAAAGGAGGGAATGAGCCACCAAAAGAACTGGAGTCGTTCATAGTGCCTGCTTCAGTTGATTGAGGGGAGGAGGAAGACCCAGAAGTATCAAAGGTCTGTTGGAATCTGGATCTCGTGCGAGCCTGAGCCTGCGTGTATGCACATGATGAGATCATTCTAACTGTTTTAAGTTTATTGTTATGGATACGTATATAAGTAGCATAATTTTGTCTGTACTCGCCATCCGCTTGTACTCTCCCCCGATCGTATTGCAACAAGGTCTCATGAGTGAAATCTCCAGGATTACGTTTGAGTCCGGGGTCGAAAAATAGAGTCGAGGGGGGAATGAGCCAACAGAAGAACTGGAGCGCCTCCAGTTCCTTCGTTGGCTCATTCCTCTTTTTCGACCCCTATCTCACTCGAGTCTGTTGTCGCTGGAAGTCCAGCCATGCCTAGTCAGATTGAAGGTGTGTTCCATGTTCTTCTCTTTCTCTTGATAAGCGTTGATCGTCCACCTTTATTATTCTCAAGTATTGTGGAAAATGTGGGATTTTAATGTTTTAAAATATCTTGAAGGTCTATATCCAGGGTGTGAAATTTCTACCCACTGACATGAACTCGCGCGTCGCGCAGGGATGCATGGTGTTTACGGTATATATATAAGCATAGATTCAGTTTTAAAAATCAAGTATTCAAAAATCTATGTAACCAATATGCCTTCATAACCAGATGAGTACTGCGGTGAATGAGAGTGCCAAACACATGAGGATGACTTGGGGTGAAGGAGGGGCGATTGTGCACTCAGGAAAGTGTACTAACTTCGAGGTTTTTATAATTGACACACCAGGAACTGCTTCCGCTTCCCCTGCTCTAGTTTTATCTTAGCTTCCTGAGGAAACTGGTTTGAGTCATGTACTGACCGGGATATAGGATCTCAAAAGAGGTTCTTCAATCAGAGTTTCGCAACTATCTTCCGGAGTTCAGTCTTGATAATTTTCCCTGTAGACGTTTTCTATAACATGGACATCAATCCATGTCATAAGTGATGCATGCAAAATCCTCATAAAACTCACAGGCAACTCGGGGACAACTTCTACCCATTCTGGGCAAGCAAACCCCGGTAGTCGTGTTCGAGTGTACTCCTTGAGGTTTTTACTAAATTCATGGTGTCGACCAATCCATTTATCAGCATATTGTGGCTTCAGGATGACAAAGGCCATGGGACGTTCTCCCCATTTAGGATGAGGACGTGCAACCACGCTGACTTCCAAGACATTGGGATGACTCGCTAGTTCTGTGTGTATATGATAAGCACATGTTTGTTGTCTAAACATCAATCTAACCTTGTTCAATTGCAAGGCTAGAAGCATTCTGAGTTTCAAAGTGGTCAGATGATGATGAATACCGCCATCAGCCAAGCGAAAAATATACCTCTCCCCCTGAAATAATGATGTCTTTACTCCTGTCTACAACAGCAATGGTTCCATCGGGATGCATGACGGCTAAGTCTCCAGTATTGAAGACCCCACCACGAAAGGCTTTGCATGTAGCATCTGCATCACGAAAGTACTGAAAAAGAGGAATGTCGGCATGCACTCAATAATTGAAGATCAAAACTCACTTCCTTCATGACTATGTTTCCCCTGGTAACGACTTCCCCAACTGTCTTGCCGTCTCGTGGTACATCACAAAGAACTGGGTTCTTATCATTTTCTGAGGATGGAAAAACCACACGGACTCCAAATGCGGTGGCAAATGCTTGTCCTTGGCGAGCCATGAGACGTGCACGCTCGTCCAGGGGTAGATTCACCCAGTGGGGATGATCATAGCTTCTAGTGAAAGGACCGTATGTCTGTAGATGTCAGTATCTGGTTATACGGGACCCAATACTAATGTCACCTCTCTTTTGTGAGAAGTTAGCTCGTAAGCTCCAAAGACGAAAGAAGCACCACTGACGTTGAGCCATAGACATGGACGGGTTTAAATCCAATTTTTTCGAGCTCAGAAATCAGGTGAGCAGTAGGTGCAGCGCCAGCTTTTCCGATCATTGTCACCTATTGCCAATAAAAGCAGGAGTCAGGCTCACCAATACAGGCCGTCACTCTCTGGGTCAATTTTCGAGCTTGCGGATCGTTCACGATACTGATCTGTCGAATTGTTTGACTTCCTCATACACGTCGTGCACCGTTGTGATTTACCTGAACTGTTGGTGCCCCACAATAATGAGTGACACCAGAATGGAGGAAATGGTTCCATATCTGCGAATAGTTGACTGTCCTAAGTAGGATCTTTGGGAATTGCGATGAGAGAAAAACGACTAGTAACACATAATTGGACATTTTACCTGTTTGGCTAAAGCAAAAACATTGGACCACGGAAATGTCCAACCAGCAGCGTGGAACATTGGGAGAATCCTATGCCATCGCTTCGAAATCAGATTCTTATCCAAATTTCACTGAGATGGCTTCACCATAGATATGCCGATTCCCGGTTTATTCTAGAACACATTGAACTACTCCAAAGTACATACAGTAAAGTTGACATGCACTCACTGGCATTCGAAAGCATTTGCGATAGCAGCCAGATAGGAACCTGGTTAGACAGGTAATTCAAGACCAATTAATTACGAGGGACAGCTGTTAACACACCTCTCAGCGTGGTAAGGACGCCCTTTGGCTATCAATTCCGTTGAGCAGATTTGGATTAGTATCGGGAACATGCCTTACCCTTCCCGTCGTCCCCGACCTTTAGAAGAGGTTGCCGTGAGTACATGAAGTGCAGATTGAAAAGGCAAACACCATACGTATAACAAAGGACTGCACCGGCATTCTCATCATCCTCAGGATCCAAACCACCCCAGGACTTCTCCTCGCTAAACTTACGACCTTCAGTGAGGAAAGCCTCGTACGGATCACCGGATCGGCCGGTATCATTTGAAACTATGACTGGAACCTTCGTTCCTGGAGGTACCAGATGGGTATACTCGTGGTCAACGAGGATGAGGTTCGAACCGCTGTGGTCGAGAATATATGCAACCTCGGAGGGCTTCAGACGGGTATTAATGGGGGTCAGTATTGCCCGCGCAGCAAGGACGCCATAATGAGCATCTGTGCTACTTTTGAGCTAATGCAGGTGATTTGTTTATGTTCCTCTAACCTGCGATCAGGGGACTTGATAAAAACAGTGTCTGAGCGAAAGGGGCTTTAACTGGCCATAGAAGTACACATACGAATTGGGCGCTATCACTGCCACGCGATTCCCAGGCTTGACACCTGCCTGAATGAGTGCATATGAAAGATTTTGAATCCGCTGAGCCCTAATAATAAATTCTTCAGAAGTTACGATGTACGATGTTGAGCTCTCCTCGTACCATACAGAAAACGTGTACTGCACTGGATATTCAACGTTAGGGTGAACCAATGCCACTTTGTCAGGGTATATTTGCGCTGCATGCAGAATGAAGTCAAGAGGGTTCTGTAAATCACAGGTTCAGGATATGAGACAAGCAGACGCGACAAAACGTCTACCAATGGATGACTATTAACGGGGGTATCAGGGTATTCCCTTAAACGATAGACAACGTTAGTGGGAGGCACACTGGCTGGACTAGGAGTGAAACTCGAAGATACGATCATGATAACGATAATTCGAGGCAAAGAGGAGGATGAGTGAAATAACTCATTTCCCACTCCTGGATTTAGATCACATACAATTGGTTGAATCGAGCTGACTAATGCCTTCCAGGGCAGGTGACGACAATCACATGAGTGAATATCGCAAAGTGATGCAACACACAGACACAAACATCAGCAGTCACACTGCCTCAATAGTTAGTTCCTCTCCTCTTTAGTCATGGCAGAAGCTGCTTCAGGATCCCAAGACAGATCCGTTCAAGTCAAGCTTGTGCTTTTAGGTGTGCATCTGTTCCCCCAACCACCACGATTTTCTATTCTTGATTCATATCAAAGTACTAACCTTGATCCATATAGGTGAAGCAGCTGTCGGGAAATCCTCAGTTGTCCTTCGCTTTGTACGTCGAGTCGTCGGGAAATGACTTTTTTGTAACTTATCCTACGGTTCCTGTCTTCAAGGTCTCAAATGAATTCCAACCAAACAAAGAACCAACCATCGGTGCCGCTTTCCTCACTCAGAAATGCCGCTTGGAGGATCGTATCCTGCGGTATGAGATTTGGGATACTGCTGGACAAGAACGTTTCCATTCCCTTGCAGTATGTCTTTCACCTTGAAATCCACTCCGTCTGTCTGATGAAAAAAATCTATCAAATTCCTTTTCCCTTCGGCTACAGCCTATGTACTATCGTAACGCACAAGCAGCAGTCGTAGTCTACGATGTCACCAAAGCTACTAGCTTAGAAAAAGCCAAGTCTTGGGTAAAGGAACTACAGCGGCAAGCCAACCCAAACATCGTCATTGCTCTTGCTGGTAATAAAGTTGATCTTGTCCAACCTCCTGCTCCCTCTTCTGGTTCTCCCGAGTCTGAAGATGAAGCTGATGATGTCCCTGCCACACCTGGAGAATCTTCAAACTCCCCAGAAGAATCTGAGAGCTTGCGTCAAGTTCCAAAGGAGGAAGCCCAAGCATATGCCCAGGAGGCCAGCCTCTTATTCTTCGAAACTAGTGCCAAAACAGGAGAGGGAATTGTTGAGGTCTTCACGGAGATTGGTAAGTGGGAAATCAATACTCATCAAGGATGAATGATACGATCCAGTGTGTTTAGCCAAGAAAATACCGATTGAACACATCCTAGCTGCATCTCGTAACACGTCGGGCCGTTCAGGTACTGGTGGTCGTGGTAACAATGCAAGAGAGGAGAACGTTAATCTGCAAGATGATCAAGCAAAGACGAAAGACGCTTGCAGCTGTTGAACTCCTTTCAAAGTGCCCCCCTCCTATATGCATTCTCCTGTTGCCTCTGATAGTGTCCTATTATTGCTTTTACATCACATTTCCATTACAATGGTCCTTGTAATATCCTTCCGAATATACACGTCTTAGAGAGGAATGATGACACTGGTGAAATGAAATAAATCAATCCACATAATAATAGGGTGGAGGTCTGGTGACATTCTCTTGATCGTGATGTCCTTCTGTATTAAGATAAGGTGGAGGGGCATGACCAGGTGTAGTCTGGACATTATCCGTGAGTCCGGATGGTGGTGGCGGTGGCGGTGATGATGATGGTGGTGGGAGGGATTGAGGAGAATGAGGACGTTCGAGAGGATCGGGTCTTCTAAAACCAGAATCATCTATCAGAGGTGGTGGATCCGAAGGATCATCCATAGCAGGGGGTGGAGGTGGTGGTTGGTCCTCCAGAACCATACCTTCCTCACATTGATCCAAAACCAACGTCAACCCTTGCGATGACTCTGATAATTCTGTCAACACAGTCAGATTAGCATCTCCTACAGCCATTTCCACCGACGGCGGTGGTGTTATGGATCTCTGCATATCCTCTGAATGTCCATCGAATTGATCTTGAGCATGAAAACCAAATTTCACACCTTCTCCTTCAATTGCAAACGACATGGATGTAAAATTATGATCAGACGACGTAAATGTCGAGTCTGGTAGGAGAACCTCTGTCTCAGATTCAAGAAATGTTGGCAATCTACTTGAAGATGAGGCTTCTGCCGTGGGACTGAAAAAGGGTGGAGGAGCATCTCTTTCCTCAAATGGTGGGGGGGCAAGAGTGGAGATCATACTTGGACCCGCTTGACCTTCAGAGTAATGAGGGGCTGCCCTATCAAATTCATCGTATCGATTTGTCTTGACAGGAGGCCGATCGTGTTTCTTGAGATAGGCCTCGTCAAAAGTCTGAGAGATCTCAGGTAAACGGGCAGGTGGTGGAAGTACATTGAGCGGAATGGCCAACGTGGATGTGCGTTCTGACTGTTCTTTTGTATCAAGAAATGAAATGTGTGCATTTAGAAAGAACGCGACAGAGTGGAGCAATGTCGTCTGAGTTATCGATCCAATATCTGCGTCACATCCCGTTTCTGCATAATCACTTCCAGGAAGACTACTTTGATCCACCGTCGGTGATCTCGTGGCTAAAGGCGGATGAAGGATGAATCGAAGACGGATAGACCGAGATGAATGGAAGCGGCAAGAAGCACCAGAACGCGCAATCACGGTCTTGTACGACGATCCAGGGAACAAAGGAGACAAAGCAGCCTTGGCAGACGGCGACTGTGCACAAGCGCCCACACCCGAGGTGCTATTTGAAGTTCCGACAAGACCTTGAGCCCCACCACTGCCAACCAGGAGCAAATTTGTATCCTCTTCTTGATCAAATTCAAACTCATCTGCAACTCCACGCTTAACTTTGATAACCCTGACCAATTCAATTCGCACGTTCCTCAGTCTAAGGCCCCTATCTACGACAATACCTGTGGGCGGCGGGGGAATGGTAACATAGACTGGTACGAGTTCTCCAGTTGTGAAAGAAGAACGAGGAAGTTGAACCTCCACGCGCGTTGGGTCTTCAAGTAAATGTAGTTCAGGAGAGATAGGGAGCGTATGTGCATGAGGACTATAGCGCCGCGTATAAACTGTGATACTTGTTGAAACAGCAGGTGCAGAGTCGTCATTAGGATGAAGACAAGCCATCAGAGTATGTGCAAGTGAGGAATGGGTTGTTTGGATCGAGTGTGGTGTGTCAGGAGGAAGAGGGATCGAAAAAGAAAAGGACGTTGGGAAAGGATTTAGAGCACTCTTGGGGCGCAAAACAAGTTCTTTCGAATTGAGCTCAATTTCCTCGTCGTACGCAGCTTCGTACGTCCTGAGCGACACAGTACTAGCGCAAGCGTCAAATGGCGCAGGATTCCATTTTTTTCAAGGACCAGACTTGCTTACAGCTTTGACCAGCGGTGCTGATCAGCACCCTTGACTTGGATTTCTCCCTCTATAGCTGCCCGTTCTTCTTCGACACCCAGATAACCTTTCTGGAAATTGACAGTGTCAACAGTCGGCAATATGAGAATTTCTGGACAGTGGAATTCATTTTGGGCGGTTCCTTGACCAAAACAAGTTGGGTCTTGTTGTGAATAAATGGGAGGGGGATGTGGATCTGCCATGAAGAAGGGTCTGAAATTAATTCTCGCGTTTCACAATCTGTTGTCACGTGTAAACGTTAATGATACAAAACTACATACTACAATCTACACTCATTGGCATTCTACACGCGCAAGACTATCAAGTTCCATGAACATGCTCTCATCACCAAAAACTTCTCTCGTCATGAGGATGTCCCAGGTGGCATCCCGTTGACCTACAAGCAAGCCACTTCCAATCTCCGTTGTACTCTCACTGGAATCCACAAATCCCATGCCAAAAGACAAGTTTGGGGTGGTCGCTTCAGCAGTATCGAATAGATCGCCTTCATCATCGAGAACTTTCATTGTCTCAACGGCCCTGCGACAGCATAGAGAAAATAATGATCGCAACTCAGGATTTGGATTTGACAAACACTTGTGCACGAGTCGGAACATCACTGGTTTGAAACCGAGCCTCCGGTCTGCTTTTAAGTGATGTTTAAGTGAGGGCGGGGAGAAAAAAGCGAGACAATAAAGGGCCATGACTGTTTTCTCCAGATAACTCAGCCAAGTTTCTCGCGCACAGATCTGAAAATCGGTGTCTGTGAGAGGAAGTCGATGGACAAGGGCCTCAAAAAATTGTTGGATGAGCGGTTTGGGAATAGTTTGGGCAAGTATTTGGCGGTTGGCATCGGATAGACTGAAGCGTGTGAAAACATCGAGAGCTGCGTCAGTCAGAGATGAAGGCTTTGGTGGTGGAGTAGTGGTGAGCTGTCCTGCAACCTGGACAGATGCAAAGGGGGAGACAGCCTCAGTAGGGTCTACGAGATATGACGCGACCAGTTCAAGCACACGGTTCGATACAATTGCCGAATGAGATGGCTCGGGGGGAAGGGGGATGAAGGGGGCAAGATTGACGAGAGTATACAAGGTATCTTTACGTATCTGAAGTAGATCAGACAAGGAGAGGACAGGTGAGGCAGGAGCTGGGTAACCATCAACTTGGCGGATAGTGCATATGCGTAGCATGACATAGACGAGTCTATCATGATGTGAAAGAAATTGCCAATTGTCTGGAACCACGGAGAGATTTCGCAAAAGATTGGTAATGATGAGAATGGTATCTGCTGTACGGGGAACGGGACCGGCAATGGGATTCTTGGAACCTTGATGGAAAACCAAGGCAGCGAAAGGCTCGAGTTGAACATCGCAGATCGTATTAACTAGTTGACGATAAGTTGTGATTTGACGGGATTCGTCGGTGGAGAAATGATCTGGCACGTCGGCAAAGGCAAGTTGCTCTAAAAGGTCGAGGAGGTCGTCAAAAAGATCGGGACATTGGAAGATGGGGAAGCCAGATCCGGGACTCTGGCCGCGCATTGTTGAGAAGATAGTGAGGGTGGTGAGGGCATAGGATAGCTCAGTCGGAAGATTTGAGCAGAGGGACATTCTGAGGGCTTCGATGTCAATCATTCCCCAATCATTGATGTCACGAAGAGGCCTTTTCTGGGCGAGTGTGTTGTACTCGTGGTTGATGATGCGGAGATCACGGCCACCATGGGTTTCTAAGGGGCGTGCCCAGGGGATGTACTCGATCTTGCGGCGAAGAGGCTGGCGTGGGCGTGTTGAGATTGCTGTTTGAGGGGGTGGATCAGGAGGGTCTATGAAAAAAAAAGTAAATCAAGATAGGGAGAGGGATTGAAGAAACATACCTGTTTTTTGTCTGGTACGCTTAGGTTCAGGGTCATCGACGTCGAGTTTGCGCTTGATTGGCTGGATGTCATTGTCGAGGAGATTGGGGTCGGAAGGGGGTGCTGGGCGGGATCTCTGGCCGGAGCGTTGTGGGAGTTTCGAGGCGAGTTGGGCTTTGCGCTGTTGTTCGTGAATATTTTTCTTATAGAGATCCTCAAAGGGGTAGAGGATAGCGTTGTACATTTGCTCGAGCATGTGAGCAACGGATGTGGAGCCATTGGGCTGCACGTGACCAAAATCTTGAGGCAGGCCAAACTCGGCGCAGACTTGCGGCCACGCATTGTTGGCTTTGAGCTGGGGTTAGGGTCAGGAAAAAACCAGTGCAACAAAAGAGAGACATGCTGCGTGTGCACCGCCATATTGCATCACAAGGCCCCAGAGCTTGAAAAGGCTGACGTCGTGGTTGGCAAGACGGAAAGAACCTATGTGGGGGGACGGCTCAATATAGGACCAGGGAGAATTGGTAGGGTCATAGTTGGGTGAGGGCACGCCTGTGAGGGATGGAGGCAACGGGGTGTTGCGCTTGGCCATCACACTGGCGAGGCCATTGAGGAACGACTGCTGGCGGTGATGCAGTGAGGCCATGAAGTCACGGTCTCGTCACAGGTCACACTCTCATGTCCGAAATCGACGCCATTTTTGCGTCCAAGGAAAAGCAAAGTGAAAAGGAAAAGGGAAAGGAAAAGGAAAAGGAAAAGCCTGTCTCCTCCCCTTCCCAGAAACGGCCCAGGAAGCGTCCTGCAGGCCGTGTAAAGCAGCTTCAGCGATTCAAGGACTCTCGCGGAACCGGTCCCAGTGCGAATCCCTCTTTCTCTTTCTTCTGCCAACCCTCTTGACCATTCTTCTAGGACGCAAAACAGAGGAGGGCTGGAACGTCTACAAGGAGGACGAGCTTGGGATAACATCCCATGGGGGTGGTAAGCTAAACCTCCTTCTCCTCTTCTCTCTTTTTTACACGGTCGGCCCAGACACCCCCTTGTGTCCATTTGACTGCCAATGCTGTGCGTCCCCTCCTCCATCTCCATTTCTCGTCCTAATTCACTCCAGGTTTTTGATAGCTGAAATACATGACTTTATGTGACCCCTTGAGCTCCTCGGCATTTTCGAAGCCTTCCGTGCCTCATTCACACCCGGGAGGTCAATATCTTGCCAAAAACAATCCCATATTCCTTTGGAGGGCATGTCTCTGAGCAGATCCCTCCAGGTACAACTTTATGGATACATGTGTTGACTAGTCATCGTCCTCATCGTCGTAATCTACAATATTTTTTTCTCGCACCTCATCTCCAAACGGATCACCTTGTTCCTTCTGCATCTCAAGTACTTTTTTCTGTCGTTTCTTCTCAGCCCTCCTCTCTTCCTCCGCTTGCTTGGCCAAGTATGCCTTACTACCAACTATCTTTTCCGGATTTTTGCATAGCCTCAGACGTCGATCAATTTCTCGAACCGCCTCGACATCCGGCGCATGCCCTTCTGTCAATATCATCCTTTTGATCCTTTCCAAGACTTGGAATAGCGCATTAACAGATAATTCCTGCGCTGTGGCCTCCCCTGTCACTTTTGTTCGAACCCATTTCTCTGCCAAGTCGGCTGCTCCGAGAGAAAACGCCGCCAATGCTATCTGTGACGGTGAATACAGTAGCTCTGCGTCAGTCAGCCGAGAGGCTCGAATGTGATCTAACGCAGTGTCATAGATAACAGGCTCCTGTACCTCTGTGAAGCTCTAGACAGATCAGATTTTTTCCTTAAAAAATTTGACATTCCATAATACTCACCTGTAAGTCCAGCCAAATTCCCCATAGTGCACGATGAGCATGCCACACTGTGAATTCAAAATTCAAGCTTTGAGCCACCAGAAATTCGAGGTCTAGTACATCCGAAGGGGCTGTTTTTGGTATGTGCGTAGTGTATGTTTCCAAAGAAATTGGGTTGTTCGTGGTTTTGGTGGCAAGAAACAATGCTGTCAACCTGTCTCTCAAATCAGTTTCCTCCTGAAATCGGGAGAAGCATCCGCATACATTACATTCTTCGGGTGCCAGTCCATCACTGTATTCTTGAGATAGAATCGCTTGAGGTACGAGATAGCCGTAGCCTCAACCTCTTCCGGGAATCGAAACATGGCGCATAATTGGGGTATTTTGGTCAAATACAACTTCACCAGGGTCACTTCTTCATTTGCGTGGAGGAATGAAACATGAGCCGAAGACCCTGGCTAATGAGCACAATCATCATAAACGGGAAAAACAAAACTGAGAGATGGAAAGGATTCTACGAAGCAAAGTTTTTTTTCTTTTACCTCATCAACCTCGAACGTATTTCGAATCGCAGCGACGGCAGTTTCATTGAGTTTCTCTCGTATTTGTGTCAGACCTTCCTGTGAAGAGCGCCAGTTTTGAAACTGGGTACTAGCTTCGTACAAGGGTTGTCTGGGTTCTGGATACTCCGCGTCAGTGGTTCCGGACGACATTTGGAAAGCATTGTCAACATGAACGCACAAGCCTTCTTCAAGGTGACAAATAGATGTATATAGCCGAGGCTCTTTGTCCTTGTACTATCAGCTCATCAGCTACTGAACAAATCTTCGTTCGTGGTATCCATGAATTCATGTTAGGAAGATCTTACAAAGAAGATCTCTTGAAAATGGATTCCCTTCCCGCCAAATCCTAGCCCATTTCAATTTTGGACTCTTGCATCCAGAATATTTTCTTCAAGTTAGTCTCAAACAGAATATTGAACTTGATAAGTTCTTCTTGGACCTTGGTTAACCAACCTCCTTGCACAATGCGACGAATCTTTACCCCCCTTGGAATCGACCTCAACTTCAAGAGCAATCTCAGCCTTCAAAACCAATCTCCTTTTCTTTCTCAAGTCCTAGATTGTTATTAGCAATGGCCAACTCGCGTCAACCGATTCATTTTTCTGATTCGAAGACTGATTGTCGGTTATATCATCATGCGTACAACTATGAGTCCAATTGGGCGTGGTACTTTGTGATCATATCTCCTCGTCATCACTATCGTTGTCGTTGCTGTCATTGTATGGACTATCACATTTGCACTGAGGCTATAGGAGATATATATTCGGTCTGACAGTAGCGTGGATGGACCCCAGTCTACTCTTGTTAACATTGATGTAAAGATGAAATTATCACCGTAGTCATTTGACTTGCACCATCCCTTTCGCAATTTCTATAAAACAGTATACATGATTACAGAAGTCCAAAACGACAACCTAATAAGCTTGGTAATATGAACAAGATGGAATGAATCTTACCCCTTATTCTTCAGGGTGATCAATCCTCCAAGCCTGAATCCAGTCGATGATCCTGGCAACATTGGATTCAAGCTGCTCCGATCCTTCACTTTGCAACTCGACGACAGGAAGATCGGGATAGGACGACCGTGCTTCGTCAAGTACGACCTGCAGAATCTCGACTTCATTGTTTTCCTGTATTTTCTTCAAAGGATATCCTCTTGCAAAAATAGGTGTTTTTGAATAACAACCAGATGAACCCTCGAAAACTTGAGACCTACCTTTTTTCTAATCGTTCCCAAAGTAATGTATGGTCACATCGCAGTACGACCACGAGATCAGGCCATCTTTCGGGATATATGTCACAGGTATGCCAATCAAGGATAATTCCACCCTGAGCAACCATTGGTTCTAATTCGTCTAATAGCTGTTTTTTTCATCCCTTGAGATTGATAAAATTGACATTCAGAAGGAGATTCTCCTATTTGAACCATACCTTATCTTCATCTACAGTATAACTCTGCCATTTATCATCGTAGTTCTCGTACAGCCCTTTTTCCTTGACCCAATCGCCGACATTGATATGTTCCAGTGGGATTGGTGACTCTTTCGCCAGCAATTGTGCATGTGTGGTCTTCCCAGTTCCAGGCGTCCCTGTTATGACGATGACAGGTCCTTTCTGAGTGGTCATCTGATGAGGGAGATGAATAAATGCTAACCGGATCAGTTACAACATTCGGATTTTCCCGGGATGTATTTCATCAACCCTTGAAATACGTATCTCATCATATGGAATCAAGCCAAGGAGCAGACGAGCTGATAACTGTCTTACCTGTTCATTTCACCAATGCACTTTCTCCCAATGTCCAGTTACATCAATTTCCTCTATTAAATCGTCCTCTTCAAGTTCCCCCAAGTGCTCAGATGAGCGGCAAAAGAATTACCGCTCGAATCAAGCCAGGAATACGACGAATAGAACTTCACGTCCCGGCAGATACACGTCCTGAAGTATGGAGCAGTGACAAATCACGGGATTTTGGTGCAGCGCGGATTGAATACGATGTAGAAAAAAGGCAAGAGCGGAAAGGACTCAGAGAAGGAGAGGAACCCCGTTTAAGAGAAATCCGACTGCAAAGCGAAGAGTTGCCTCAGCGAGGTATTCAGATGCTTGGAATTATGCGAAATGGTCGGCAATCAATTGATTTCCATTTCTTTGTCTTTTGAGAACTCACAGTCTTGACGATCTAGGCAAGCTGAACCTCCATCCAATCAAGGAGACACATCAGTTCCGGCCAACCCTTACTTACCTTGATATACTGTCGCGTCGCAATAGACGCGGGCGGCAAGATGGATCGGACTCAGAATCTGATGATGGGCCACCCCCGGATCCAGATGATCCATTGCCAGTGGAAACACCAAAAAAAGAAAAAAAATCTACAGGACCTGGAAAAGAGATCCAGGTTTCTGCCCGAAAATCTGACGACAAGGGCGCCACTTCGACCCTCGGCAGCCTTTCAGTGATTCGCAGGGATATGTTACGAGTCATTCGCTTGGAGGAGGATGAAGAGTGGCAGGAGCTCCGTTTTTTTGATGTGGCGGTTTGTTGTTCTTGATTCTTGAGTAAATGCCTTTCTCAAGATTAATTCTAGGAAAATGAGTCTATGGAGGCTTTTGAATCAGTTTTTTCCAAGAACACAGAATGCCTTGTTTCTAACGACGATATTACGCAATTCCTGGAAGAAATTGAAGGTTTAATGCCAAAAGTGGACACTTGACAGCTTAGAAACGAGTGATCAACTCCGCCAGAATTATTGAATTTTTTCTTGCCTTCATACACATTTTCTGCTGCGTACATGAGCGACACCGAATCTGATCAGGAAAACGATAATGCGAAGGTCGATTTTGATGAGATGTTTATGTTTAAGCCCAATGTGGGTGAGAGTGCCTCGTTTGCGCTGGACGCCATTCTACAAACTCTTGCAAATGACGATCAGGCATATGACCAGTCCATGGATTGTATGCATTCTTATCATACTGTAACCACCTTGCGTTGACTGTTTAAACGTCTAGCACTGAGTGCTCTGGTTGGACAGTTGGATTTGCTTTTGCAAGAATACAGTCATGGGCTGAAGCAACGAGCTATTCTTGTCTTTCAACGTCTAGGTACGATATATGCCCTTATAACACACCATAGACTCAATCATTGTTCATTTTAACCAGTAACCGGCAAAACAATAGATCAGCTGCTCCAATTACGGTTCAAATTACGCAGCCATGGGATTATCTCGAGAACTTGTTCTCCCACTTTGATTGATAAAGCTATCTCTCAAATTGGCTCTCTAGTGTTGCTCGTGGCGAATGATTCGGATGAAAACTGGAGTCACGCAACACCAGGTCAATCTCTCAGAAACCAGATGGTGCTTGATTCTGTGAGAGCTGCGAGTCAACTACCAGGTACCCACATGGACACTCTTGTCTTTTAACGTTTGTTGAACTAACAACAGATCATTGGAATGATATGGCATCCACGCTCACCTTGCATCACATATCTCCTGCTGCTAAACGGTTGATTATTCGCCTCCTATTTGGTGTCCTTGTTATGCAACCAGACCTTAACAGGGGTAGAGTGTCCTCGAGGTACCCTCGGTTGCGTCATCGAATCGACAAATTAGATCCTGATTCCCGTTAGTGATCATGATTATAAGCTGCTCTCTTCAGCGCTCGAAACCATCATTGGAGAGTATGTCACCTTCGATGCGATGACAGGGTCTCCGATCATACACAGAGATCACCTTGATTGCGCGTTCTTTCTCAATCTTTACGCTGTGAGGTTTTCAGTAAATTGAAAATTTTTATTTACTGAGTAGGTATTCTTTTCAGACAGTTCGGACGATGAATCCAGATCCAGCTGATGATCAGGCCATCTGTAAACCATACATTGAGTCCCACATGCTTGCTTTGATCGACTTGGTCCTCTTTCCCACTTATGATGCCTCGGAAAAAGCACCATCGTCTCAAATTGCATTTACTGTTTGTTTCTGTTGGGGAAAATTACTATCCTGGAGCTGGGTGACATGGGCTGACCAACGGATCGTCAGCGCAGAAATCATCTGCTTTATGGTGAGTATATCCAATGCGAAACTCTGACATGTATTCTCATCGATTTCAAGACTCAGCAGTGGCTTGAAACTATCAAATGCGATGCAGCTTGCTCGAAACACAGAAAATGTGTTCTCGCGTTTGATTATTTATTAGAAAACATGTTTACAAGCTTCGCCGTGCTCTCTGTGAGATTATCAAGCTGTTTTTCGGACTGTCTGCTAACTATGCTCAGGATACTCTTGCTCGCTCTGTAGGACAGTGGCAAATAGATCATGAAAGTCAACGGCTAAAGTCGCTTGATCAAATCTGCTCCTTTGTATTGTCAAGTCTTCACAAAGGATCTAGAGGAGATGACTATCAGTCAACTGATCGCCTTCGACCGTATGCATCAAAAGTATGCCGGAGCGTTTTGCTCCTGTGTATCAGAGAGGTAGTTTTGAACGACAGGGACAAGGGTATGCAATTACCCTTTCTTCACCATGCTACGATTGACATGCTTTGATCAGCGAGAGACAACTATTTAGACCTGCTACTCTCAATGGACGAAACCATTTTGAGACAATCTCTTGCAGAGCTACAAACCGACCGAGCGGCTCAGTTCTCCGGCAACTTGGACCGTAGTTCGTTGTGTTATGATATTAAGTGTGCTCCGATTGACTCCTTCGCAGTTTACTCTGAAGCGCAGAGGTGGGTAGATGGAGTGCATCAAACAGCCGATTGCTGTATCTCATGCGACTATAATATTCTTAGTCACTTGGATGAAGTATTGATTTCGCCGGCACGTCTGTCGATGATCCGCTTTGCTCTTGGGTTCCTAACTATCCTTTGCAATGCTGATATACGAGGGCTGTTTCTTCGGGAAAAAATCTCGTCCTTCTTTATGAGACTATTCAAGCGTCTAGTCGATAATGAAGGATACAGGAAAGCCATGCTGGGTCCTCTGTTAACAGCACTTGCAGCAGCTGAAAAATATTTCAGTCCCTCCAAACCATTTTCCTCCCTGACAGAGGATGATGGTTTCTGGAGATTGTGTCTCAGGCAACCATGCGACAACTTCCATTCTAACAGTCAGCTGTATCTCATATAGGCCCTTCTGACAGCTAACTGATGATATCTTCCAATTTTAGTGGCATTAGCCCAGTACATTCTCCAGTGTTCGTACTTTCCTGATAGTCTCCTGTTACTGGAGACCTTGGACCACTTTCGTACCATTGTCCTGAAGATCTTAGGGGACGAGTTGCCACGGGATTGCCGGGATGTCCTCAGGTTATCTCTTCCGGTTTTCTGTCAAGTGATAGTCTACCTCCTTAGCCGAGGAACTGAACCTTCACGAGCTATGAAGCAATATTTCGTCAGTTCTCCGTGGACCATGGTGCTTCTGAGGGAGACAAAGCGGATGCTTGCCCATCCACCTGTGTCAACTGCATCTGGCGAAGAACTCTACTTTCTGTGGGACATGATAAAATCTGCTGGAATACTCCTTGAGCAGGCAGTATGTGAACAGTACCCCTAAATAACCAATCTTATAGTAGCCATTCAAGCTCTCGGACGACGCTGTAGCGAGTCAAATGATAAAGGTGAATAAGATGGCCATGCTACAGAGATGCTAGTTAACTTCAGTCAAGGTTCCCAGGACCAAACTTCTCTTGTATCAATCTCAGATCATTGTCGTTGCAGTTTCGTAGATAGTTGAAGCGATGCCCAAAGACATTGTCATAACAGTTCACTGCTACAACGGCCATTGTAGTGTAAAGGTACATTATGAGATGGGCTCAATTGCTGTTGATGTGTCGATTGCGGCCATTATAGTATGAAACCGGAGACAGGAGGATCTATGGAGCAAGAAGAAAAATCTCTACAGCTGTCAATGCAAGGCCTCCGTTGATTGGATGATAGAATTGACCTCGTTTCTGAATGGTGGTCATTGGTATGTATTTTTCATTCAGGCTATCAATTGTGCCACCAAGTCAACTTGTTCATCTATTGATCGTTTGGTGCATTGTTGACAGAGTGACGTCTGAACCAACTAGCTGCGTAACATGCGGTAGTACCTTGTGCGATCAGACGTTTACGAATTGTGGGGATACATTTCCTCTTTGGTCGTTCTGGTCAACGTGTTCTGGACAAGTCTATTCATTGAGGATTTAGGATT